>Ga0207883_1000026_pt1 | contig 142667 bp, 133 predicted proteins | sample MalvirmetaMSP109_FD_184229 | JGI IMG/M metagenome (GOLD analysis project Ga0207883, IMG submission 184229) | Marine viral communities from the Deep Pacific Ocean - MSP-109 (SPAdes) | ecosystem: Environmental > Aquatic > Marine > Oceanic | place: Pacific Ocean | collected 2011-05-21 | reverse complement strand
ATCTTCTATGGTCATATCATTTTTATGCGCTTCTTCATGCTCTTCGGCACGTTCCTGTTCCATCACATTGACGACAATACCAATCAGCATATTGAGGAAGGCAAAAGTATTGAGGAAGATAAACACCAGATAATAAATCCAGCTCAGTGGATACACTGCCATGGTTTCGTACATGACATCAGTCCAGTCCTCAAATGTCATTACCCGAAACAACGTCAGCATTGAGACAGCAATATCACCCCAAAGAAAATCATTTATCCCTTCGAACAGCGTGGTGCCGATAGCGGCAAAAATATAGACGATAATAAACATCATCAGGGCCACATAACCCAGCTGTGGCAAGGCTTTGAGCAGAGAGTTGAGCAAATGGCGAAGTTCCGGGATTACCGATACCATCCGTAATACCCTAAAGATACGAATCAACCGGGCGACGTAAGCCAGTTCACTATCATTGACCGGTATCAAAGATACCGCGACGATAATAGTATCGAACACATTCCAGCCACTTTTGAAAAAATCACGCTTATTGGGTTCTGCCAGAAAACGAACGCTTATTTCGACAACAAAAAAGATGGTAATCGCATAATCCAGCCAGTCTACTAAGCGCAGAACTTGGAGAGGGATTTCATAGGTTTTGACCCCCGTTACCATGGCAGAGAACAAAATAACGCTGACCACGATAATTTCGAACAAACGATTTTGTCGCAGTCGTTCTAACTTATGTTGAAAATTGATCGGAGAGGGTGCAGTGGTTTGCATGAATAACGGCCAAAGAGACAATCAAGGCCGAGATCATAATCGGAATTTCTAACGGGGCAAAGACGTTTATTTGATTAAATCAGACAGTCTGTCATTCACTATCTGTCAGATTGTTGATTAACGTCATTATGACCTTTTTATTAGCCTCATTCAGACCACGAAACAAACCGAGTAAACGTTGCTCCGAATCGGAAATCGTAAATTGTTTGTCCGCAACTGCGCGGTAAGCACCCCGATTGATGTTAGCGGCAACAGAATGCTGGCGATGTTTTTCATAATCCTGAAACAATCTCATGACAATTTCCAGATTGAGACTGATTTCATGTTGATGGCTGAAATCACGCAAGCGGTTTTTTAAATCATCGGGAATGCGCAACCCAAAAGCCTCAGTATAGGTACTGGTAGGGTGATTTAGCAGAAAATCTCGCACAGCTGTTTTGCCGAAGCGATGCGTGAGACTGTTTTGTAATAAAAACAATGCCTCACTGGTCGTGCTCCGATTGTGCTGTGTTGCCTCAGAACGTAGCCAAGACATAAGCTCAGCAGGCAGTCTGAGGCCAAAAGGTCCTTTTCTCGCGCTCATTATCTAAAGAGTGTAAACAGTTGTTATTGACATAGTTAGTTACCATCTGTAGTTTCATTACCACTGGTATCTATCACCACGGTATTAGACCTGGCCAGTGTTGCTCAGTACACGTGAAAGGCCTGTGAACAGGACTTATGCAGCTGACGGAACGAATGACTAAAAGATCAACGTTAAGGACAAGGCACGTAGTGTGAGAAACACATTATTAGAGAATGCTTTCAAATTCGCACATGAAGGCATCGTCATCACGGATGAGCACCAGAACATTGTTGATATTAATGAAGCGATGCAACACATCACTGGCTACTCCCGTTCTGATCTTATCGGCAGCAAACCACAAATCCTTAGTGCTGAAAGCCAAAATAAAATATTTAATCAGTCTCTATGGCAGTCATTGCAGCGCAATGGTTTCTGGCAAGGCGAAGTGTCCAATAAACGCAAAGATGGCACGCACTATATAGCCAAGTTTAGTGTTAAACGAATTAATGCCCATGGCAAAGTGTTTTACTTGGGCCATTTAAGCGATATCACCACCGACAGAAAGTATCGAGCTGTTCTTTCTGATCTGGTTCTTAATCGAAATTCACATCAGATCCTCAACAAAAACCGGCTGGAAAATGAATTCCGTCACATGAGTTCTCTGGCAGACCAGATGAATGAAAAACTGGTTGTGGCCTTTATGGACCTGGATGAGTTCAAAACTATTAACGATATTCATGGCAAGGTTACAGCTGATCAATTATTGGAACAGGTGCCGGAAAGAGTTCGAACTGCGCTGAAGGAAACCGATAGCATCGTGCGCTATGGTGGCGATGAATTTGTGCTGATTATCGGTGGTGTTGCCAACCATGCTGCTGCCACAGAGACCATTAACAAAGTCCTTTCAGCCATATCGCTTCCCTTTATCATCAATGATGTACCGATGATGATTACAGCTTCAGTAGGCTATACGCTCTATCCCGAAGATAAAGGCAGTCTGGACACATTAATCCGTCATGCTGATCAATGTATGTATAAAGCCAAGCTGGATGGAAAATCTACCGTGTTTGCTTATGATCCCGGTGAGGAAGTTCAGATCACCGAGCGTAACCAGCAACTGCGGGAAATTGCGACTGCAATAAGTGAAGATCAGTTTATTCTGTTTTATCAACCCAAGGTGACGCTGAGTACCGGGCATATTTTTGGCTTTGAAGCCTTGATTCGCTGGCAACATCCCAAACGCGGTCTGCTGTCTCCTGATAAATTTATTGACCAGGTTTATGATACTGAATTGGAAGTCAGTCTTGGCCAGTGGGTTATCCGTCAGGCATTAAAACAGCTCGCAGCCTGGCAACAGGATGGCCATAACTATCAGCTGAGTATTAATCTCACTGCATATCACTTATCGACAGCGGACTTTTTTGACTGGCTGCAATATCAGATACAGCATTATCCTGGCCTTGACACCAGTCGCTTCCAGATTGAAATACTGGAAAGTAATCGGTTAAGCGATTTGAGTCTTATTAGTAATGTGGTCGAATTCTGTAAATCAGAGTTCGGCATTACCACGGCACTGGACGACTTTGGTACCGGCTATTCATCGTTGACCCATATCCGGGTTTTACCGGTAGATGTTGTCAAAGTAGATCAGACCTTTGTCAGACGAATGTTGAGCGAGCCTGAGGATTGTAAGATTGTAGAAGGTGTTATTGCGTTGGCACAGTCGTTCAATATTCAGGTCATTGCCGAAGGTGTTGAATCTATTGCCCACGGTGAAGTGTTATTGGCAATGGGCTGTAATCAAGCACAGGGCTATGCGTTAGCCAAGCCTTTGCCTATTGATCAACTGATGAAGTTTTTAAGCTCATATCAGCCGTTCAGGCAATGGTGTTCGCAATCGGGTCTATTGAAAAACCATAAACAGGCCCGACTCAGTCTGTTTTATTTTTATCTTAAATACTGGTTGCATCAACTTCAGGAAAGATTGTTTGCTGAGCCTGAGATTAAAACCGAGTGGCCTATAACCCAATTATCCGATACTCATTGCGGAATTTGGCTTGAAAAGGCCCGATATCATCATTACCTGGACAATGCCACGCTTGACCAGATCAGCCAATTTCATCATTACATCTTTCAATCTGGAAATGACTTACTGGCCAGTTATCTAGCCGGAGATGTTCATGCCAGCCGAGCAGGATTCAATGCTCAGGAAACCACGTTCCAAACCACACTTTATGAATTATATGTCCTGATCAAACGGATGTCTGAATAAGAATTCTGTTTTAAATGGTTGACAGTTGCCGCGGTTATTGAAATGATATGATATATCATAATTTATGAGGTGACTGAAAAATGAAAGATGATTTGGCCGTAGCCTGCTCAAGTGCTTGCATGATCCATTGCTTATTGACTCCGATAGTTATTGGCTTTGGCACAGCTGGATTGTTAGGGGACTGGTTTACTTCTGAATGGGTGCATAAGGTAATGCTCGCTCCGGTGATCCTGCTGGCGATTCTGAGTTTGCCGGGAGCTTATCGCAGACATAAAAATCATTGGCCTTTATTACTTGGCGTAATAGGGCTTTCCACCATGGTTTCAGCATTAATCGGTCCGGAAACTCTGGAAACATGGATCACACTGAGTGGTGGGCTGCTGGTGATTACTGCCCATCTGTGGAACAGAAATCTGTCACTTCGACTTCTTCCTGCTCAGCAAGGAAATGCAAATGGATGAAAAGGATTTATTAGCGGCTTCCGAGACCGAGTATATGAATGCTGAACAGTTGGCTTTTTTTGATCGTAGGCTGCAGCAGCTTAGAACTGAAACCCTCGATGAGATATCTGCAGTAAAAAACCAAATGCTGGGTAACAGCCAGGTCAGTGATGTGCTGGATAGGGCGCAACAGGAAGAAGAGTCACAAATCGCTTTGCGTATTGCCGATCGAAAACGTCAGTTGATTCCAAAAATTGATGCAGCACGACAACGTATTCGCAGTGGTGAATATGGTTATTGCCTGCAAACTGGTGAACCGATCGGCATTGCTCGTTTGCTGATACGACCAACTGCTGAATATTGCACCGACGCTAAAACCATTAATGAACAAAGAGAAGGGTTTTATGAACACAAATCTAGATAAACGCCTGCCAGTTACTGTGTTATCAGGTTTTTTAGGCGCCGGTAAAACCACCGTTTTGAACCATATTTTGAATAACCGCGAAGGTCGAAAAGTAGCGGTTATTGTCAATGATATGAGTGAAATAAATATAGATGCTCAGCAAATTCAACAGGATGTACAACTCAATCGCGCCGAAGAGAAACTGGTCGAAATGATCAATGGCTGTATCTGCTGCACCTTGCGGGAAGATCTGTTGATTGAGGTTCGTCAGCTGGCAGCAGAACAACGCTTTGATTATCTGGTTATTGAATCAACCGGTATTTCCGAACCGTTGCCAGTGGCAGAGACGTTTACTTTTGCTGATGAAGAGGGAGAAAGCCTGTCACAGATTGCCCGTCTCGATACCATGGTGACTGTAGTGGACGCGGTAAATTTTCTAAGAGATTTTAATGAGGCCAAACAACTGCAGGAAACCGGGGAAAATCTGGGTGAAGAGGATCAGCGAAGTGTGGCTGATTTGCTGGTGGATCAGGTTGAGTTTTGCGATGTCATTTTAATCAGCAAAACTGATTTATGTAGCACGGAACAATTAAACGAACTGACTGGCATTTTGAAAAGCCTTAATACTGAGGCAGAGATAATTTCGATAAAAAATGGCCAGATCCCGTTAGATAAAGTATTAGGCACGCAGAAGTTCAGTTTCGAAAAAGCCGAGCAGGCAGCCGGTTGGCTGAAAGAAATGCGTGGAGAGCATATTCCCGAGACTGAAGAATATGGCATCAATAGTTTTACTTATGTCGCCAGACGTCCTTTTCATCCACAGAAATTCTATGAGTTTCTGCATCAGGATTGGCCCTGTGGCAAGTTAATTCGCTCCAAAGGCTATTTCTGGCTAGCCAGCCGTCCCCAGTTTGCTGGCCAGTGGAATCAGGCTGGTGGTATTGCCCGCTATGGTTTTGCCGGCATGTTCTGGAAAGCTATTCCCGAAAATCGTTGGCCACAGGATGAGGAGAGTCAAAAGACTATCAAGGAAAACTGGCAGGAACCGTTTGGTGATATGCGTCAGGAACTGGTGTTTATTGGTCAGAACTTAAATGCTGAAATGGTCACAGCAGAACTGGATGCCTGTTTATTGAATGACAGTGAATTATTGTCCGGGAAGCAGCTATGGGAGACATTGCCGGATCCTTTCCCAGCCTGGGATACAGCTTGAAATGAATCAGAGTGCTATAGCCTTCAATCCAGTATTTGAGCATGTGCAGACAGCAGATTCGCCTTTAGTGATGACCTCAATTTATCAACCGCATATCAATCTGGTTATTTGGCAGCGTCAATTGCAAAAAACACTGCAGGACTATATTGATGCATTAACGCAAGGACTCAATGCGTTACAATTACGCACAATAATTGCTCCGGCTGAAGTCAGTGAGTGGCTTGGCGGATTATTACCAGAGCATCCGCAACGACATTTATTTATTGATGATGTCAGTCAGCTAGTGGAAATGTATGCAGATCTGTTCGATTTAAATGTTGTAGGCTTGCGCCTCAGCCTGATAAACGAGACTATGTGCCCGAGATTTCATACTGATCATTTGGCCTGTCGTTTGGTCACCACCTATTCTGGACAGGGTAGTGAATGGTTACAGGAAGGCAATGTCGATCGTTCAAAACTTGGCGCGGGTGCAAAGGGAATGGCAGATCAGTTGTCTGGAATATATCAACATCATCAGGACATTCAACAGCTTCAGCAGGGAGAGGTTGGATTATTCAAGGGTGATGGTTGGATTAATAGCCAGGTGAATGGCATTGTGCATCGCTCACCTCATATCAATAAAACGGATAAAAGATTATTACTGACCCTGGATTTTGCCGAGTGATTGGAGACTTTTGAGCATGCGAGTAGCAGCGTATTTAGTAACCCTGTTTTGTAGCTTGAACCTGAGTTCAATTGTTTATGCTCAGGACAAACATCAGGATCATGATGCCGGTCATCGCCATCATGGTGCACATGTGCATGGAATGGCCACACTGGATTTAGTGATGGATGATCACCATTTGATGATGCATTTAAAATCACCATTAATGAATTTTCTGGGTTTTGAACACCAGCCGGAAACAGAACAGCAAAAATCCATTTATCAGGATATGCTGCAACAGCTCAAAATGCTTGCTACCCTTGTTGAGGTTCAGGGCTCAAGTTGTATAGCCGAATCAATCAAAGTCGAAGAACCTTTTGTTGATAATGATGAAGCACAACACGCCGACGTAGATGTCAGCTATTTTTTACGCTGTGAAAAACCTGAAAATATTACCGGATTGAAAATCAATTTATTTGATGTTTATAGTAACCTGGAAAGTCTGCAAGTGCAGATGGTTTTACCGACCGGTCAGCAGCAATTAAAACTTAATCAACAACGTACCTCTATCCGGATCCAGTAATGGCGAAAGTCGATACCAATAAAGTGATGCAGCAAGCTGAACGCAGTTGTGTAGAGCATGGTGTGCGATTAACCAGTAAACGCAAACACATACTCGAAGTGTTGTTGAACGCACAAGCTCCGCGTTCAGCCTATGAAATTGCTGAATTGTATCGTCAGAAAACAGAGGAAAATATTCCAGTCATGTCGGTCTATCGAATGCTGGACTTTCTAATGCAGAATAGCCTTGTACATAAACTGGCATCCAATAATAAATTTATTGCCTGTGCTCATATTGCCTGTTCACATTCACACCAGACACCTCAGTTTTTGATTTGTGATAACTGTCAGCAGGTAAGAGAAATAGGGGTAGACAAGCAACTGATTCATGCACTCGAAGAGAGCATTGAACATAATCATTTTCAGCTTAACAGTCCGCAACTTGAACTACATGGATTATGTGAAACCTGCCAGCAGGATAGTTAACCTTTTTTTTGGGCTTAATAATGATGTGATATATCGTATTTTAAGAATGTTTTGCACCCTTTATAAATAATTAAATCCAGGAGAAATCATGCTGGAAGTGAACCAGTTAACCAAATCATTTGGTAATCGAATTGCCGTAGATAATCTCGACTTTAAAATCGCTTCTGGCGAAGTTTTATGTTTATTGGGGGCAAATGGCGCAGGAAAAACCACTACTTTAAATATGTTATTGGGCTTTACTGCACCAACCAGTGGCAGCGCCACTTTAGAAGGTCAGGACCTCTATCAGCAGTCATCGTCTTGTCGACAAAAAATAATGTATGTGCCTGAAAATGTGAATCTATACCCTCGTTTTGATGCGGTTGAAAACATTCACTATCTGGCGGTGCTGGCCAAAATGAAACTAAGCGAGCAGCAAATCCAAGAGGCTTTAATCAGCGCAGGGCTTAAACAGGCAGATTTTACCAAGCATTTAGCTGAATATTCCAAAGGGATGCGCCAGAAAGTGGCCATTGCATTTGCCTTGTTAAAGCATGCCCGTTTGATATTGATGGATGAGCCGACCTCTGGGCTGGATCCGGTTGCCACTCAGGATTTTATTCAAGTAGTGAATACGATTAAATCTCGCGGTGCGGCCGTGTTGATCGTCACACATGATCTTTTATGCGCTCATCAGCTTGCTGACCGGATTGGCATTATGAAACAAGGTCATTTAACCGATTTAATTACCACGCAAACGTTATCTCTGGAGGCACTTACCCAGCGATATTTTGATCAGTTTGCAGCTTAAATTGTTGGGGCGATTGTCCCTCTATTACTACCTTGTAGAACGAAAATAGTCTCCAGCGATGGTGGCTATCAAAGTAAAAAAGAACCTAAAGGACTTTACCGTGAAAAAAACACTTATCAGCAGCCTGATTGTGTCTGCTCTGCCGTTATCTGTGGTTGTTGCCGAGACAGATAATGAACCCGCTGCCCGTATAGACCCTTTAGTGGTACTTGGAACTCGTCCGGATTATGCAGATGAAAACCTGGCCGGTTCACAGGATATTATCTCGCGCGAAGAGTTATCCATCAGTCATGTGAATAACACTATGGAATTGTTTACCAAAATTCCGGGTGTTTATTTTGCCCGTTACAATCAGGGCATCATAAATACCGATATCGGTATTCGTGGCTTTGCCGCTGAAGGCAGTACTCCCCATGCCAAACTGTTAATTGATGGCATTCCGTCCAATCTGCATAACGGCTACAGTGAGATGGATCAGTTGTTTCCGGGCTTTATCGATACGATTCAGGTCTATAAAGGTAACAGCGATCCACGTTATGGTATTTTCAATGTCGCGGGTAACTACAATATTACTACCCGTTCGGATATTGGCCGTGAAGTTGAAGTAACACTCGGCAGTTATAACGCACGTGAGATTCAGGGATATTGGGGAGAACAGACCGGTGCATTGCAGCACAGCTATTTCGCCGGTTACCGTGAATCAGAGGGCTATCGGGATAACTACGATATTGATAAATACAGTGTTGGTGGACGCTGGTTTTATGACTTATCTGATGACACCTCAATCGGCTTTAATGCAAGAATGGCGGAGTACGATGCTGATGCGCCCGGTTATTTAACCAAGGAAGAAGCCCGTAAGCATCCGACCCGATCAGCTGCGTATGCAAGACAGGATGGTGGTGATAAGGAAACCCAATCCTACAGTCTGCATTTTGATACTGCATTACGTGATGATCTGAACTGGTCCGCCAAAGCCTATTACAACTATTATGAGCGTGAGCGCTGGGTGCGCTTTAGCGAAGCTGGTTCATTGGGCAATCGTTATGATGAACAGGATCATTACGGCTTTATATCGACATTGTCCTGGGATATTAATGAGCAGTGGGCCTTGAACTGGGGATTTGATATTGAACGCCAGGATGTGTTGGAGCAACGTTTTGGCACCATCGACAATTTACGGCAACGTGATGCCAGTAATGTATCACGTAACTTTGACTATGACTTTGTCAGCAAAGGTACTTATCTGCAGGTATCTCATGCACCAAATGAGTTTATCGCCTGGAATGCTGCTATACGTGCTGATCAGATTGATGGAGATTTTAAACAACGTAATGCGGCAGATGAGGTCATCAGTAATCAAGACAGTTATGACTATGGAACAATAGTTCAACCCAAATTCAATCTGTTTCTTTACCCAACTGATCAAGTGACTTTATTTGCCAATGCAGGACGCAGTTTCCAGCATCCGGTCAGCAGTAGTGCCTATACTGATGGCGATCGTTCAGCTCGTGATGTATCCATCAATGATGGCTGGGAATTAGGGGTGAAGTGGATGCCAGTCTATAGCCTCGAATTCCGTTTATCTTACTGGGAACAGAAGGCTAAAGACGAGTTTGTATTGGTTGATGGCCTGGCTCGCAATGTGGGTGAAACGCTGCGGCAGGGCGCGGATTTTGGCATGAGCTGGATGGCAACTGACAAACTGACCCTATGGGGTAACTTCAGCACCGTGGATTCAGAAATTCAAAGTCCCGGAGCTGACAAGGGAAATGAATTACGCAGCATTCCTTCCTATACCGCTTCGACGGGTGTTAGCTATCTGTTTACTCCGGCACTGACAGGACGTCTTCACTACGATGCCCAGGGATCGTCTTACATTAATGAAGCAAATGCCGGCGGCAAGTTTGGTAAATACAATCTGGTGAATGCCAGTCTTGATTACGAGACAAGCTGGGGCAATATCAATTTTCAGATTAATAATCTGATGAATGAATATTATGAATACGTCTACGACTTTGGGAATGCTGGGGATCCGGTTGACACCATTCATTCACCTGGTGACGGTATCAATGCCAGCGTTTCAGTGGCTTACAAGTTCTAATCATGATGCAGACAATTATTGAAATTGCACGTCATGAGCTCATTACGCAATGGCGCAGCCAGACCCTGAAAATCCTGTTGCCATTGTTGCTGGTGTTAACGGCATTAATTGCGTTTTCACATTGGCAACAGCAACAGGATTTTATTGAAGCGCAAACCATTTGGCAGCAACAGAATGATGCTGAATGGGATGCTCAGCCAGATCGGCATCCGCACCGTGCAGCACATTACGGCACGATGGTGTTTCGTATCATCTCACCGCTGAGCTTTATCGATAGCGGTGTAAATCCGTTTGTCGGTAATGCTTTATTTCTGGAAGCGCATCGGCAAAACAGCAGCAGCTTCAAACAATATGTCAGTAGCACGGCCTATATGGGGCTGGGCTATCTGTCAGGCGCGACGATTATTCTGGTGATCTGGCCTTTGGTGTTGATTGCATTGGCATTTAATAGTGTCAGTGGTGAGCGTGTCCAGGGCACATTACGGCAACTGATCTCTCAAGGGATCAGTGTCAAACAGCTATTAATTGGCAAAACGCTGGCATACAGCCTGATTTCGCTGGTCTTTCTTTTAGTGATTTTCATTATTGCAATAGGCTTTATGCTACAAACTCAGGTACATGGAAGTGATGTTTTACGCATGGGATCTATGTTTGTTTTGTACCTGTTTTATTGTCTGCTTTGGACCATCGCAGTGATATTGTTCTCCAACTGGTGTCGCACCAATCAACAAAGCTTGTCTGCATTGCTGTTGTTCTGGCTGCTCACGGTGATTGTGATGCCTAAAATGGCTTACAGTCTCACAGAAATGCAATATCCGATGCCGGATCGTGCGGTATTTGATATTCAAACTGCACAGGAAATTGCCAAAGTAGGTAATTCCCATAACCCTGACGATCCACATTTCTCCGAGTTTCGTGAAAAAGTATTAGCAGAATATGGCGTCTCGCGTATTGAAGATCTTCCGGTGAACTGGCGTGGTGTCGTGATGCAAGAAGGTGAGCGCATTACCAGCGAAGTATTTACCCAACAATATGAAAACTTGATGCAAATTGCTGAGCAGCAAAATCAACTGGTCAGTCATGTAGCGTGGTTTTCACCGTATTTATTAGCCAATAAGTTATCGTCTATTTTTGCGGCGACCAATGCGGGTAGTTTTTTGCATTATGAAAATGCTGCGGAGCAATTTCGTTTTAATTTCATTAAGCAACTGAATCAGTTGCATGCAGAACAAATCGATCATGCCCATGACCGTGAACAAAAAGTCACGAATGAGCAATTGGTAAATCTGCAGCAATTTGATTATCAATCACCTACCTTGCAGAACGAACTGAATCTGATTTACCGGCCTTTATTAATATTGCTGGGATGGTTAGTCATCGGTTTGTTGTTACTTTCCCGTAGTCGTAATGAGGTTGATTAAGGTGAGATTTATTCAATTTGAATTACGCTTGTTATGGCAGAACAAGCTTTTTAAATGGTTGATGCTAGCCTATCTTTTAGCTGCTTTATTAGCCATTATCTGGGGTCAGATAGGACTGCAACGGGAATATCAACAGCGGACTATCAGCGAAGTAAATTACCAAGCTGAATTGGCAGGCTATCAGGAGGATGCTCCTTTAGTTCCATACGACTCTGGTTATATGAGTTATTACCAGTTTCATCCTGTCTGGCAAAAACCTTCTGCCTGGTCGGCATTGATACATGGTGAACGTAGCGAAGCGGCTACCCATACACGGGTTCGTTTATTAGGTTTGCAAAGCCAATTGAGCAATACCGCGACTGGCAATATTGCTGCTATGCCCATTGGTAAACTGGACTTGAGTTTTATCTGGATTTACCTGATGCCGTTATTGATTGCGGCATTAAGTTTAAATCTGCTGGCGGAAGAGAAGACCAGCGGGCGCTGGTCGTTATTGGCCTCTCAGGTGGCTAACAGCGGATTGTTATTAACTAAAAAAATGCTCATTGCAGCAGGCTTGCTGGCAATCGTAAATATAGTGATATTACTGGCAGCTGTTGTACTGACGGATATCAGACTGAATGGCTTATGGTGGCAGATTGCAGCAGTATTATTAGCCTACCAACTCTGCTGGTTTTTGATAACCGGCTGGATTATCAGCCTGCAACGCACAGCTATCTTTAACAGTTTGTTATTTATCAGTCTGTGGATTGTCTTTGCTTTTGTATTGCCAGGCTTGGCTTATCTCTACCAGACGCAACAACAGCAACCCGCGGAGCATGTCTCAATGCTGTTCGATCAGCGTGAATATATGCATGACAGCTGGGATAGGGATAAACAAGCAGATTTTGATGCCTACCTGCAGGATTATCCACAGTGGCAGACGACAGAGCCGACATTGCAGCAGCCGTTTGACTGGCGTTGGTATTATGCGATGCAACATATGAGCGATGTGATTGTTGAGGAGGCGGTCGCGCAGTTTAGTGACAGTCGTGTGCATTCCCACCAAATTGGCAATCAAGTTGCCTGGTTATCACCGGTGATGCGTTTGCAATACAGTATGAATCGTTTCGCCGATACCGATATGTTGGCAAGTCAGGCATTTTTGGATCAGATTGGTGATTATCACCAGCAATTGCGCGATTACTTCTTTGATTTCTATTTTTTTGACAAGCCGTTTACTGAGGCCGATTTCGCTAATATTCCTGTATTTGAATATCAGCCGGTAATGCAAAGTTATACGTTAAAAAGCTTAATTAATTTAGTTTTGTTCGGCTTATTTTTTGTCGGCTTGATTATGCTACAAACTCGACGTAATCGTGGCTGAACCAAACGTCAAATTTAAGCTTTTTCAAAAAGCGATACCGACTAATGTGATCACTGGATTTCTTGGGGTTGGCAAAACCACGGCGATCCAGCACCTTTTACAGACCAAACCGGCAGGTGAGCGCTGGGCGGTATTAATTAATGAATTTGGCAAAGTGGGAATAGATAGTCAGTTGCTAAAGACTGATGACTCTACCGAAGGTGAAATCACCATTCGTGAAGTGCCCGGTGGCTGTATGTGCTGTGCTGCAGGTTTACCAATGAAGGTGGCACTCAATCAACTTATTGGTAAAGCCAAACCCGACAGGTTATTGATTGAACCCAGTGGCTTGGGGCACCCGGAAGAAGTGATCGCCGTGCTGTCAGGTGAATTTTATCAATCAATCATTGATTTACATGCGACGCTGACACTGGTTGATGCACGGCATATTGCTGATGCGAAATATCGCGAACATGAGACGTTTCAGCAGCAGTTACATATCGCCGATCTGATCGTGGCAAATAAGGCTGATATGTATGGTCAGATTGAAATGGATGCTTTAACGGCATACCTGAACGCAATGCATCTTCAGGAACTACCTTTACAGATCACTCAGGACGCAAAAATTAATCCTCAATGGCTCGAGCCAAACGCTAAATTTAATCAGGTCGTCTGGCAGGAGCAGCCTGAGGTTTTTAAGTTTAAGGATGAAACGCAGCCTATTCCTGAGTGTGGTTATTTGTCGTTATCCCAACAGTTGAGTGGTTGGTATAGCTATGGCTGGCGGTTTAAATCAACTTTCTGTTTTGATTACCAAGATCTGAGTATTTGGCTTAAGCAATTCAAACAGATTCGGCTAAAAGCAGTTTTTCGAACCAGCGAAGGCTTTGTCGCTATCAATCAAGCTGATGACAACTTGATGATTGAAAAACTGCCCAGCCAGCCAGCGGAAAGCCGCATTGAGTTCATTACCGATAAGCCGCTTGATGTACAAGTAATGGAAAACCAATTACTAAGAATATGTGGAATTAACCATGTTAACCCGTCTTAAAAACGCTCGCGTATACGACCCGGTACAAAAGTTAAATGGTGAACTCATGGATCTGTGGATCCGTGATGATCGAATTGTTGATCCGAAAAACATAAGTGATAAAGACTCGGCCATTACCTATGATTTAAATGGGGCCATTACCATGGCGGGCGGCGTGGATATTCACAGCCATATTGCAGGGGGTAACGTAAATACCGCGCGTTTATTGTTGTCCGATCAACACCGCAATCATCTGCAACGACAGGAAAACCTGCCGTTTTATAACGCCCGCTGGTCCAGTTTTGAAACTGGTTATCGCTACACTGAAATGGGTTACAGCATGGTCGTAGAACCGGCGATGTTACCGGTCAATGCGCCACAAGTACATCGTGAAATGGCGGATATCCCCATCATCGATACAGCTGCGCTGGCGATTCTCGGTAGCGATGATTTGCTGGTATCCATGTTACGAAGTGGTGCCTCACAGGATCAGATTAATGACTATGTCAGCTGGACAATTAACAGCACTCAGGCATTAGGCTTAAAAGTGATTAATGCTGGTGGTTCGCAAGCGTTTAAAGCCGGCGTTGAGCAGTTTGGTCTGGATGATGAAGTGCCTGATTATGGCATCAGCTCACGGCGATTATTAACATCATTGCAGACCGCCGTGCATCAACTGGGTATTCCGCACCCGGTACATGTGCATTGTAATAATTTGGGTGTTCCCGGTAATGTACAAACCGCCATTGATACCATGGATGCTGCCCAGGGCTTACACATGCATTTGGCGCATGTGCAATTTTATGGTTATGGCGCAGAGGGTAATCGCGGTTTCTCTTCGGCTGCAGCTCAATTGATGGAAGCGTTTAATCGACATCCCAATATCACCATGGATGTCGGACAGGTGTTATTTGGTCAGACGGTGACTATGTCTGGGGATATCATCGCTCAGTTTTCCCGAAGAGCAGATGCCAGCCCACAGAAATGGGTAATGTGGCATGCTGAAAACGAAGGTAGTGGTGGCATCGTGCCTTATCAATATAAAAAAGCCAGTTTTGTGAATGGATTGCAATGGGCGATTGGGCTGGAGATATTCCTGTTATCCGGCGATCCATGGCGTTTGTTTTTTACTACCGATCATCCCAATGGGGCACCGTTTACCCGTTATCCGGATCTGCTGCATCTATTGATGGATTATGACTTTCGTATAGCCTGTCTGGCAGAATTGGATCCAGAGATTATGGATCTGACTTTGCTCAAAGATCTGAAACAGGAATTCAGCTTATACGATATTGCCATTATGACGCGGGCGGCCCCGGCAAAATTATTGGGCTTGAATGACCGCGGTCATCTGCAGCCTGGCGCTCTGGCCGACATTGCGGTTTATCGAGAGCAGGATGATAAAGCTGCGATGTTCAGGAAGGCGCAATGGGTATTTAAAAACGGTCAGCTGATTATTGAACGTGGCGAGTTTGTGAAGCGTCAATTTGGCCAAACCATGACCGTTAAACCGCATTTTGATCGGCAGATTGAAACCACAGTAAAAGATTACTTTGATCGTTTTTATTCGATGAAATTATCTAACTATGGGATACAAGACGATTTGTTATTTGATCAGCCTGAGCGTTTTTCTGCAATTAACTTATAAAGCACTATTCTTCATACAGCTCAATGTTGTCAGCTGCCATCGAATAGGCTGAAACGGCCACTTCATTTTCGGTGATGCTGGTTGTCAGCGTACCCTCGACCCAATAGGGATCATAAAGATTCTGTTGAGCAACGCCTTCTTTAGAGGTGACATAAATAATCTGATTGGGCGGCGGCGGTGGATAATGGATGCAGGCTCCAAAAAATGGTACCAGAAAGAATTCGGTCACCAGTTTTTGTTCGTTCATTTCGACTGGAACGATAAAGCCTGGTAGACGAATCTGCCGTTGATCGTACTCCGGTTTGACCTTGGCAGAAGTTAATGCCTGTTGATAACGGTCATCAGCGGAGTTTTCCAGTGCCCCCAGTAATTGGCTACTGATTTGATCTTCCATCGAACCATCTTCGATTTCATCAAGATATTCGGGTGGATTCATCAATGCTTCGAGATCGTCATCGGGCATTAAATCGACCCAATCAATAAGTTGGTAATGTTCGTCAGCTAACAGTGGCGGAGTCAATGTCAGGCAAGTGATTATTAATAATGGAACCCAGAATTTTGCAGATGCCAGTTGTGTCATATGACTCCAGAGCGTTAAATTTCGAGCGAAAATGTTATGTTATAACAATTTATAAGCTCTCAACATGATCCATTTTTCAAGCCGGTAAAAAAATGACTAATCGTTATGCTATTCAGATTGATGACTGTCAGTTCCGTTATCAGCAAAACTCAGACAGTGTTGTATTACAAATAGCTCACTGGGAAATTAAAAAAGGCGAAACGGTTTTTGTCTACGGACCTTCCGGTTCGGGTAAATCCACTTTATTAAATTTACTGGCCGGCATTCTGTTGCCTCAGCGGGGCACCATCAAGTTGGATGAGGTAATCCTCAATCAGCTCAGCCATCGTAAAAGAGATGCGTATCGGGCACGCCATATAGGCATGGTGTTTCAACGATTTAATCTGATTCCGTACTTAACGGTGGCCGACAATATTAAGCTGGCCAGCCATTTTTCCAAACAGGGTAAACAGCATCTGCAACAACGCACTCTGGAATTGATGAATGCTTTGCAACTGGATGCCCAGATATTGGAACGGCCGGCATCGCAATTGAGCGTCGGTCAGCAGCAACGGGTAGCGATTGTTCGTTCCTTGATAAATCAACCGGAATTATTAATTGTCGATGAGCCCACTTCAGCATTGGATAGTGACGCACGTGATAGTTTTGTTGATTTGCTACTGGAGCAGGTAAAAGCAATGCAAGCCACTCTGATCTTTGTCAGCCATGACAGAAGTCTTGCACAACACTTTTCCAGACAGTTGGATATACAGTCGTTTGTGGTCGCAGGAGAAAAACATGCTGTTTAAACTGGCGTGGAAAAGTCTGCTCGCAAGACGCGTTAGTGTGTTACTGACAGTATTAATGATGACGGTGAGTATCTTTGTGTTACTCAGTGTAGAAACCATCCGTTATCAAGCCAAAGACAGTTTTACCAAAACCGTTTCCGGTGTGGATTTGATTGTCGGTGCCCGTACCGGCCAGGTGAATTTATTGCTGTACTCGGTATTTCATATTGGTGTGCCAACTAATAATATTTCCTGGCAGAGTTATCAGGATATTGCTTCCCGTTCTTCAGTTGCCTGGACAATTCCTATTTCACTAGGTGATTCCCATCGTGGCTATCGGGTCATTGGCACCAGCACAGACTTTTTCGAGTTTTTTCACTTTGGTAATAAGCAGTCACTTGAATTTAAACAAGGAAAAGCTTTTGATGATCATTTCGATGCAGTGATTGGTTCAGAAGTCGCCAAGCAACTTGGATATCAAGTCGATGATGCTATCGTGCTTTCTCATGGAATTGCCGATACCAGTTTTAGCAAACATGATGATAAGCCATTCCAAATTACGGGTATTCTGGCCCCAACAGGAACGCCGGTAGATCAATCTGTCTATGTCAGTTTGCAAGGTATTGAAGCTATTCATGCCAACTGGCAGGGAGGGGTGAAAATACCGGGTACAACTACGCCAAACGTTGAAAATCTGCAGCCGCAAGCCATAACGGCATTTATGCTGGGACTGAATTCTCGGATACAGACCTTTAACTTGCAGCGGCAGATCAATGAATATCAGCAGGAACCCTTACAGGCTATTCTGCCTGGCGCTACATTGATGTCGTTGTGGTCAATGTTGAGCCGTGTGGAACAGCTACTGTTATTGATTGCTTCACTGGTGCTGTTAGGTGCGCTGATTGGGATGGCCAATATGCTATTGGTTTCAATGCGTGAGCGGCGACATGAATTGTCGGTATTGCGTGCACTCGGTTATCGACCGGGATTTCTGTTTTGCTTATTACAGCTTGAAGCCTTATTAATCAGTCTTGTAGCGGCAGTCGGTGCGTTTATTAGTTTGCAGTTAAGCATGTATGTTTTGAAAGACTGGTTATTGCAGGAATACGGTATTTTACTGACCCGGCTATCAATCCTTAATGAATTTCTGTTTATGTTGCCGATGGTCATGCTTGCCAGTTTTCTGGTCGCCTTAATTCCGGCAGTCAGTGCTTATCGACAGGGATTACATCAGCAATTGAATCTTTGATTTAGATGCGTTGCAACTTTGGAAGATGCTGTTTTAGATGTGATTTAATATCTTCCACACTAGCTGAAAAAACCAGTGCATAAATCTCACGTTGCATGGTGTCGGTAATAAAGGGGTAAATTTCATAACCTTCTGCATAAAGCTCAGCGCGGGCACGGCAGACTTTACGAATTCCCTCAGCAAAGGATTGATTATCTACTGCGGGTAAATTGGTTTCCCCCAATGTCCATTGCTGCTCTGTCCAATGCTGAAAACACCAATCAGTTAACTGTATCACCGGATCGACTCTTTCCTGCTCGACTTTGTCAGTTTGTTCACCGCAGCCAACCAGGCATAACAGACTGAGTAGCAAAAAATGTTGACGCATATCCAACCCCTCCGGCGTTATTTCGCTATCAATATTGCCTGTTTTGTTTTCAAATACCAACTATTAGGGCTTGTTTATCTTTCCATCTCCGCCTCTGTTGTGAGCTGAAAAAGCGTCAATCAAGGCACGAGGAGCGCCTTTTGTGAGATACATCCATGTATCTCACGCCTTTGGGGCTTAAGCTCAAAAACGTTTATCTCCATGGATGGAGTGTATGCAAAAGCAATGTCTGGAACATTGCTTGTCCTGGCGTTTTTGTAGTTATTCTAAATAAGTGACGAGCAACGCAGACCGGCGCGCACCTCCCTGGCGCGCCGGCATATGATGGGCAAGGAGGCCCGAATGCCGCGGTAGCACGGATAGCGATAGCGGCCTGTCCATCCGTGGACATAAGTGGTGCTTTTTCAGTCACAACCCGAAGGGCTGGGACTATTTTTGCGACCGCCTGCGTTGTATGAAATACATCCCTGTATTTCACCGCTACGCGGCCAGCAAAGCTGTTCAAATGAGTTCCAGACTCATTTGTCAATTACTTATGTAGGATGGCTACACGGCGTGCTTTCCGCCTTGTCGGACACAAAAATAGCCGCCAGCAGTGGTGGAGATGAAAAATAAACAAGCCCTAGGGAAAAATGACAAAAAACGCTTATAGCGTCATTATAAAACTGTAGCTATCTGAATTTAGGTTTGAGATGGATAGATTTTCAACGTTTGGCGTCATTCTGTTATTGATCCTGGCAATTGTCGGTGGTTATATGACTGGCCTCTTTGCCGGTTATCTGTTTGACATGGGAAAACGCCGTTTGGGAAAACCGCTGACAGTTGTCCTCAATTTAGTGTTTTATGTAGTGCCGTTATGGGCTTTATTGAGTATAGCCTCTGAAGACGGTCTGCTGTTTTTTTATCTGTTACTGCTGGTTTTTTATTTTCTGGGGCTTCGTGATTCAAAGCATCCCGCTGTAAAAGACGATAAACCCGATAAAAACTATGAACCCTATGATTAGGGCTTGTTTATCCTTTTCTTAAATCTTGCCTTTTTCTTCTGAGACTATGACAATCAAATAGAATCGCTTTTTGTATAGAGATGCTTTCAAGGTGAATAATTTCTTGAAAGGGGGGAGGCAGGGTGAAAACAACGATTTTTCCCGGCACTATCAATGGTCTGTTGAATCTTATATTGATTACCTCGCTCTATTATTTATTTGCAAGACTGGGTTTTACCTGGTTTTCATTTCCTCCAGGCAATGTCAATTTATTATCGCTTTCATCCGGTGTCGGGCTGCTGATGTGCCTGTTATGGGGAGTGCGCGCGTTTCCATTTATTGTAATAGCAGCATTTGCAGCACATTTTCCTCTCATAGTAGAAACCACGTGGCACAACAACATGCTTTATGTTTCTGTCAATTCGTTGATCATGGGAGCTGAAAGTGTTTTAGGAATGATGCTAATGCGTCGATTTTTGCCCTACGGTGTAAGCAGACCCCACCATTTACTTAAATTTCTGTTGTTACTTTGTGGTCTTGTTCCGGCAATATCCGCGTTATTTTTAGGCATCAATCTGCTATTAAGTGGCTATGTTGAAGCTGAAAAATTTAAAGACCTTTATATTACTCTGCTAATTGCCCATGCATTGGGGATACTATTGATTTATCAGGTCTTTACAAGCTTTGCACATAGCCCGGCGGTGCAGTTCAGTGAATTAAAAAAGCTGTGGTCCGGGGGGGCGATAATCGGACTGATCGTAATATTGGCTTCTAACGTTTACGGGCCATTAATATTTTTGCTGTTGCCGGTAATGGTGATGATGGCTATTTATTTGAAACTGGTTTTTTTCACTTTGTTCAGTAGCCTTTGCTTTGTGATTGTTATCAGTATTTTGGCTTTTGATAATAGTGTGTTTTTAACAAATAATTATCAATTTACTGAAACCGGCTTGATTGCTTACATATTTTCCAGTGCCTTGGCTGTGTTTGCCATTGCTATCCAACAAAACCAGATTAATCTGACGATGGCTTCACGCCAGGCCTGGAAAAAAGCGGCTGAGCGTGATCCGTTAACATGCCTGTCCAACCGACGTGCTTTTATGCCCAGATTGAAAACTGAACATGCCAGAGCAGTGCGTACAGGGAGAAGCTATTGTCTCGTTATCTGGGACATTGATGACTTCAAACAAATTAATGATACCTATGGCCATGATTATGGTGATGTCGTTTTAAAAAAACTGGCTGAAATTCTGCGCAACAACTGTCGTGATATTGATTTTCCTGCTCGGATTGGCGGTGAGGAATTTGCAATAATACTTCCAGAATGTAGCAGTGATGAGGGAGAGCTGGCACTGGAACGTTTTCGAAGCGAGGTGGAATCTACTCGATTTATTGCCCCAGACGGAAAATTGTTACAGATAACGATCAGTATTGGTATCGCAAGCTTCAAAACGTCTTATAAGTCTGAAATGGCTTTAATGTCGGATACGGATAAGGCATTGTATAAAGCTAAATCACAAGGAAAGAATCAAATACATGTATTTTGATATTCGGTCCGATATACAACGGAGTTATTCTTGAAAACGACATTCCATCGAACACAGATTATTGCTGTACTGCTAATGCTTTTGTGTTTGATCCTGGCGTTGATACCTTTTGAGACAAATGCGGGAACTCAATTAAGCCAGATGCTCAGGATCACACTTACGGTCTATGCGATTGCCCGGGGCTTGAATGCGGTTATTTCAGCGGCACAAGGCACTGAGTTATCGATCGAGCCAATGGGCGTTGGTCTGACACTGACTCCTGGCCAGATTCTGGACCCACTGAATGATTTGATTGAGCAGTTTTCAAGTGTTTTATTAGTGGCTTCAGCATCGTTAGGGATTCAGAAAATCCTGTTAGCAGTCGGTGATATTGAAATATTGCGTTGGGCTATAGCTTGTTTTGCTGCCATCGTTTTACTCCTGTTGTTATGGCGGAAACTTCCTGATCGATGGTCTTCCATGCTGTTTAAGATGGTGTTGATAATGACCTTATTACGTTTGGCGATTCCGGTCACTATAGTCGCCTCCAATCAATTACAGCTCTGGCTGGAGCATGATAGACAGGATGCCATTGCTATTTTGCATAGCACCCAGCAGGAAGTGGCTGCAATTCAACCGGAGTCAGCAGATTCTGAACGAGGCTGGTACCAGGGGTTCAAAGATAATCTGGATATTAAAAACAGATTGCAGAGTATTGAGACCAAGGCAGAGCAGGGGATAAATGCGGCCATCTACTTATTGGCTGAATTTGTATTGATAATGCTGATTTTGCCTATTGGCTTTTTATTTATAGCCTGGCGATTAATAGGCAGGATAACCCGCTAACAGGTGAAATAGTTATTTCAGAAAGCCGATTTTGGATGCAACCTTTAATTGTCTTTCAAGACAACGTCGAGTCCGCTGGTACATTGAAGTGTTATCAGTCAGCCAACAGCAAAAAGTGATCAAATACACTCCGGTTAGCGCTGTTTCATCCACTGCTCGCCATGGTAATGTTGAGTGCTGATCTGCAGCTTCACGCAGCCATTGCACGGTACGACTGATCCGTAGCAAGGCAGGAATCTGAATATGCAGATGCCCCGGTTCCAGTTTATTTAAAATCATTTGCCGGGTTACTTTTTGATTGATTGCAAGTGGTTCCAGCCATGCCATCATCAAGTGATGAAATTTTTGCTGATTCTCTAATGTTGTAAATACACTGGATTGCATCACCTTCAGCATATTCTGATCAGCACGATCAAACCAGGCGTCACTGATTTGTTCTTTTTCAGCAAAACAATTATTAATATCGGCCAGTGAAATATTGAGTTGGGTAGCAATATCGGACAACCTTACTGATTCCCATGAGGAAAGTGAAGCCAGGCTGACTGCACAGTTAATAATGGCTTCACACAATTCGGAGTGTTGGGTCATGATTTTTCCTCCGTCTACAGGATAGAACAAACATCTCCAGCATAACGAATAAAAACAATAGACAAAAAAAAGCCCCGAACTTGTCGGGGCTTCTTAGGTTTCGCTTAGCTGCAAATTAACGGTTGCAGATGTACATTGTTACTTCAAAGCCGAAACGCATATCTGAGTATTCTGGTTTAGTCCACATGTCGATTTCTCCTGTTAAAAGTGAAATTACTTTCTACAGTTCAAATAATACACTTGTACTGGTTTAATCAAATAAGCATTTACCCCGTTGCCACTCAGGATTTTCCTGAATCAACGAATTGCTTCACCACTGGCATTGAGGATTTTAACTTCACGTTGTGGGAATGGGATTTCAATTTCATGCTGTTTTAACGCATCCCAAATCATTAACAATAAATCGGCACCCACACGGTTAACACCATCATCGATGCCTTCCATCCAGAATTCAATCAGAATATCGACACCAGAGTCTCCAAAGCCTGCTATTTCTGCATCCGGTCGTTCTTCTATGGGCACATCCTCACCACTTATTACCCGAGGATGGCTGGCGACAACCTGTCGTAATAAATCAAATAGAGAATGCAGATCGGTTTTATAGGCAACCTGAAATTCCAGGGAATAGCGTTGCTTTAGATTTTTATGGGTCCAGTTGGTAAAACTGGTGGTAATGAACTGTTCATTCGGCACCATGATATCTTTACCATCGAAGGTTTCCAGCGTCGAAGAACGCATATTCAACTCCCGGATAATACCTTTGCGACCATCCTCCATCTCAATATAGTCACCGACACTCAAAGAACGTTCAAGCAACAGGATGATGCCAGAGATAAAATTGGAGGCAATTGACTGTAAGCCAAAACCTAAACCCACACCCAGAGCACCACCAAACACTGCCAGTGCAGTTAAGTTAATCCCCATGATCTGCAACAGCAGAATAAAGACAATAAAGAACAGTGCGATTTGAAACAGTTTGGCAAATACTTCACGAGTACCAATATCCAGATCTTCCTGACTGCGAATAATTTGTTGCCCGGCAGTACTGGAAATACGTCCTAACCAGAATAAAATCGAGCCGAATATCAGCACGCGAATAATGCCGTAAGCAGAAATCTTGATATTGCCTAACTCAAATGACAGAGATTCAAGATAAACGATAACTGCATCCAGCCAACCAAAAAGATGTAGCACAGCAATGGGTAAAATAATAAAGAGGGCGAGCTTTTTAAATAAAGCCTTATGAACAACTCGATTTATCAGTTTGTAGAGCATATAGATGACAGCCCAGCTCATACATATTTGAATTAACCAGCTTTGACCTATCCATAACTGACTGATATCAGCAGCAATCGAAAAAGCCAGAATTATCATCAAGGGAAAAATCAGATCCCGACTACGATAAATGCTGTTACGTAATTTAAGTAAAGGACCTGAAGCGGGGAGCTGTCTTAAAAGTGGTGAGCGGTTTTTTAAAAAACTGGCAATCGAAAAAGCCAGTAGACCGGCTAATACTATCAGTCCGATTTGAGAATAAAATTTTGGACTACTGGCCCAGTCCATCGCGATGTTGAGTGATTGAAAGAAAAGGGTTTCAAGTTGCTGGATATCCATTACGATTCCGAATGATTCATTTAAAGACTGCTAATGTAGGTGAGCATTTCTGCCAGATCAAGCAGCACAATTAATTGAGTAATACTCAGACACAAAAAAGCCCCGGAAAACGGGGCTTTTTCGTTTCACCCGAAGGTGAAAATCAAACTGTTATCGTAGCAATTATGCAGGAACGATGTTTTCAGCTTGTGGACCTTTTTGACCTTGAGTAACATCAAATGTTACACGTTGGCCTTCAGTCAATGTTTTGAAACCGTCACCTTGGATTTGACGGAAATGTGCGAAAACGTCAGGGCCGTTTTCTTGTTCGATAAAACCAAAGCCTTTAGCTTCGTTAAACCATTTAACTGTTCCAGTTGAAGACATAAATCATCCTATTTTTTGTAAATCTAAAATGCCCAATATGGGCGGGTATGCTGTAAGTGGAGCGGGTATTTTGAAAACAGGACGAGTACTCTTTGGATCTAACATTAAAGCGGAAACATCGAACTTGAAAACAAATATCTGTCGTACTTGCAAGCACGATCGAATATATAGAGATTATATGTAAAGGTCAAACCCTATTTGATAAATAATCGAAATATATCTGCAATGGCTCCATAGATACTCCCGATGACCACTGATCAGTCAGAAATAATTGACTTAATTAATTCATCGCCACTAATGGGTTAGCTTTATAACGTCTTTCGCGAAACCAAAGTAACGCCGGCTTTTCTACGTGGTAGTGAATCAGTATGGCCAGCAGAAACGAAATCCCAACGGCAATAGCAACTCCTGTGATGCCGGATAAACCAATTGCATAACTGTGATTAATTATTCCGTAACCAATATTCTGGTGGATTAGATAAAGGGAATAGGAAAGGCTGCCTAACCATAAGGTAAGTCGATTAACAATAAAATTCAGATAACCGCTTATTGCCAGCACAAAAACAGCGTAACAAGCTAAAACAAAAAGACTGAATGGTGCAGGGTAGGCAATGAGTGCATGACTCATAGACAGAGCGAGGAAGAGCACTTCACTGGCAGTTAAATTCCCCGACTTGTACCAGCGGTATAACAACATCCCACTGATAAACAGAGGGGCATACATGGCAAATAATAATTCATGGGTCAAAAACAACAATGACGGGGATAGACTTTCCAGATGAATCATTGCTATGTAACTGATAATTACCCAGCCAAACAGAACCATGCGAAGCTGCTTCCAGCTTTTCAATGCATAAAACAAAATGGCCATCCACAGATAAAATGTGCCTTCAATTACCAGGCTCCAGTAGGCACCATCGACATGGGAATAATCCAGGTAACTATGTAAAAGCGTGAAGTTTATTAATGCTGTGCTGAACGAGACATTGCGATCAGCCGGGCCGAGCATTTGAACTATGAAGAAAGTCAGCAGAATGCAAACCCATAAAGCCGGTAATAAACGAAAGGCCCTGGCCAAACCAAACCAGCGTGCATTTTCGGTTCGTTCCAGTGTCATCAAAATCACAAACCCACTCAGCATAAAGAACAGGTGAACGCCATAACGGCCAAATTCCAGCACATCTGGGGATGAGAAAGAATGTCCATATAGTTCATCGTAATAGGGCAGGTAATGAAACAACATGACGCCCAGAGCGGCAACACCTCTTAAGGCATCAAGTGCCTGTAACCGGGTTTTGGCTTTCGCCATCTAACGCTCCTGTGGATTTAAAAAGTTAATCAGGATATCTAAACAAATTGAATTCAGACTTAATCCGGGATATATCAATAACATGTATTGGATGGAGAGCTGGTTTATCAGGCCACTACGCGGTTTTTGCCTTGGTGTTTTGCTTCATAGAGTTTGCGATCCGCTCGATAAAGCAGTGCAAAAATACCCTCATCTTCTTCACCATATTCGGTCAGGCCTATGCTGACAGTAAACGTCACGTTTTCACCACTGACTAATGGTAGGCTCAATTGTTCTACGCATTCACGCATCCGTTCGGCTAAAGCCTGTGCTGAGGCAATATCGGTTTCAGGAAGAATCATGGCAAACTCTTCTCCACCAATACGACCAAAAATATCGTAAGCACGCTTTGAGTTCATAATGCATTCTGTAAATAATTTGATGGCTTCATCGCCTGTGTTATGGCCGTGCAAATCATTGATACGTTTAAAATTATCGATATCAAACATTAACAGGCATAACGTTCGGTTGTGACGAGAAGTTCGCTGCAGTTCGGTTTCTGCCTGGGCAATAAAAGCCCGCCGATTCCAGATACCGGTTAAATCATCTGTATTGGCAAGAAATTCGAGTGTTTTGGCAACTTCTTCCAACTCAAGGTTTTGTTCAAGAATATCCAGATGAGCCTCAAAAATATTGCGTAACTGCACCATCATCTTGAGTTGTAATTCGCTGTAATAATGCGTTTCTGTGTCGAGAACACATAGTGTGCCAAACGGGTCGCCATTCGGCCAGGTGACGGGCACGCCGAGGTAATTAATCATACCTAGCGTCGGGTCATATTTATCTTTCCATGCGGCATCTTCATACGCATTGGCTACAAACAGGGTTTTCTGTTCACGGATGACAAATTCGGAATAGGTTTCTGAACCTCTTAAATCAAATTTTTGATTACTTTGATATGGATTTGTCGATGCACGGTTTTTAACCATTACCGCAAGCTGATTATTTTCATCTACATGCGTCAGAAGTGCAGCAGGTACTTGCATGAATTCGGCTAATAGATCAATCAGATCCTGCCATTGTTGAAAATATTCATCACTCACCATTGGATGAGATGTATCTGTCGTAATCGCCAAGATACCTATCCTATATTTTTAGTCTGTTATGGAGCATACAATAAATTTATAACGAGTCTTTAACCTATTTAAAGTGTCTCAGTCAAATATCTGATTTTTAAACCCTTTCGACCTGCCATATTAATGATTATTCCATATCGAATTTTAGTTCTGTTCAGCCTTATACATTTGCTTTGTGCCTGCGACCCGTTGGCAAAACCGGAATCCTTGATGGATGAATATGTGAAACGGTTAGCCAATGTATTGGACGTGGAGCCAGTCTATTCAGAACTGATTGATATTGAGCGGATTCCCCGACCTCGAGACCGCCGGTTATCAATACCCGAGCACGATATAAATATGCTGGACTTTTTGTCTTTATATGGCTGTGAACTGCAATTTGTGGTGGGAGAAAAAAACTCGATTCTGGGACGCGTCATGCAGCCCTTGAATAGTTTACGTTATGAATTGCAGTTTATAGACGCAGCACAACAATGTCTGGTCGAGATTGACAGTGAATCATTAAGAAGAAAGCTGACGCAAGTAATTGAATTAAAAAAACAGTATTTACCACGTGTGATTTGGAATGCTACCTGGGGAACAGAGGAAATGGCGCAGCTAATGAGTTTGTCATCAGGACTTTATGATCCAGAGAAAAGCCAATACGAAATCAGTAGCTATAATCAGGATATTGTTTATGTAAACAAACGGGTTCAGCAACTGCTTCAAGGTCAGTATGAACAGGATCTTGAGTATATGGGCGAGATTCAACAACGTTGGCAATATGGAAGCCGGGCAGGGCAATTACACAATAGTGCGAGATTGCTGATAAGCCGGCTGGATGATGGAACCAATATTCTTAAGCAACGTATTGATGAAAACCCATTATGTTTACAGGGTAGACCGAACAATCAGGCCAAGATTCTGGAATCGATGTTTTTCAAGGTTTATATTGAAAAAGTTCAACCTTATATGTCGGCTGTAAACAGCGGTGCTGATCAGCTGTTTCAACCCTTAGCTAGACTGGCTAAGATACAAACAGAAGTAATGCCGCAGACTTTTAATGATTATTATCAAGAAACGTTAAACCTGAATAATCAGGAAAATATCTGGGCGTTATATCAGCAACGAATCAAAGAACACACGGAAGCCTGGCAGGATTTGCTGGAACAGTGTGGTCTTCGACCCACCCCCGACTAAAGGCTAAACTTTAAAACGACTCATCATTTGTTTCATGTTATCGGAAAAACGTCTGATTTCCTGTGATAACTCTTCACCTGTTTCAGCGACTTCACTGGCAGATTCTGTCTGCTGGTTTAAACCATGCAGATTTTTACTGATTTCTTCAGCGACACAGGTCTGCTCTTCAGTTGCCTGAGCTGTTTGAGTCGCCATATCATTTACGCGATTAGAAGACTGCTGAATTTCATGGAAGACTGTGTCGGCTTCAACAAAAGTATTCGCTGTTTCATCAGCATTTACCTTACCTTCAGAAATAGCCTTCGAGGATGCGCTGACAGACAATTGTAATTTCTGGATAATTTCATCTATATCATTGGTGCTTTGCTGTGTACGGGTTGCCAGAGTTCTGACCTCATCTGCCACAACAGCAAAGCCTCGTCCATGTTCACCTGCCCGAGCGGCTTCAATGGCGGCATTCAATGCCAGCAAATTAGTCTGTTCGGCCACGCCACGAATAACTTCCAAAACAGTAACGATATTGTTTGAGTTGGTTTCAAGCTCCTGAGAGGAGTTCAATACCAAATCCATATTGCGAATCAACGCAGCGATTTTTTCATTCGACGTTCTGACAACTGCCATACCGCGATCAGCCAAACCAGCGGTTTGATCCGCCTCAGAAGCAGAATTGGTTGCAACCTGTGCCATTTCCTTGTTGGCCAATGTCATTTCATGAACTGCGCTCACAATGGATTCGGTCGATAAATTCAATTTATCGTTAATATCTTTGGTATGAACTGACGCATCTGACAGACTGGCCGTGAGATTGCCGAGGTTAGCAACCTGGGACAGAATATTTTTGATTAAATCCTGCAGGTTGGAGACAAAAACATTAAACGCCTGAGCCAGATTACCGAATTCATCTTTAGACGACACATCTATTCTAGCGGTGAGGTCGCCATCGCCCGAGGCAATTTCATTAATCCGTTTTACCAAGTAATTAATATCGGAAGTCAGTTTTTTGGGAATAAGATAACTAAAAATCATCGCGATTATCAAAACGATAGCTACAGCAATAAAAGTGATTGTCATTTTGCTGCGGATATCAGCAGCCAGTTGCTTTTCAATGACCTCAAAACCATTAATTACTGCTTCGCCGGACTTATCCAGAATATCCCGTAATTCAGCAAATTCCTGATCTTCAGTTTGCTTAAGCAAATTTAAAGACAGCCCGTTGTTATAAGCTTGTACCAGCGCATCAGAGGAGGCTACCCACTCTTGGTATGCTTGATTAAATACTGCCGGGTCACCAGATATTTCAGGAAAGTCTTTCAGATATTCCCGGTAATCAGTATAACGTGCCGCCACTTGTTGGATATTTTCCTGCCGATCTATTTCTTGCTGATCGGCGGCGTCGCTTTGACCCGAAAGAATATTAAGTTGGGCAAGTTTTGCCTGGTACAGATCCCTGTCAGCATTAAGAATGACTTCACTCGCAGGCATAAAACTTTTCGACTGAATTTCAATCAGATTATTCTGTAAGGACATCATCCACCAAAACATTGAGATGACGATAATAATAGTTAAGCCCATTACCATTACCGGGAGGGTGCTTTTGGTGCGTATGCTATGCATGTTCATTGAATTGTCCTTCACGATCGCAACTTTGTATTGCCAACTTGGTGTTGAATTTTAATTTAACTCATATGTTCAGCAATGTTGTCGACAATTTCCGGCAGATCTTTAAGAAATAATATTCGCTTACTGCTGATTCAAAGTAACGTTATATTAATAAAAGGTCTATTTGGCTCGAAAAAAAACGAATCTTCCCTGAAAACTCAAAGCAAGATAGATAAACTTCATTATGATTGGCCGAGCGGAAATGTTTGTAGAGGTACCTTATTCACTAGTGACAAGCGGGTGATGAACACTATTAAAGGTTCCAGCCGCCAGGGTTCATTTGGATATGACACCTGAGGCTGGTTGTGAATAATTATTTAGACTTGGTTTTTTTACTTTTCTTTTTATTCTTTTCTGATTTTTTGGGTTTATCTTTAGCTTTCTTTGCAGCTTTTTTCGCTTTTTTTGGTTTGTCTTTTTTCTCTTTCTTGGGCTTGTTCTCAACTGTCACAGGAAAACAATCAATTCCATTTGCCCGGTAGCGTCCCAGCCAGTAGCGAATCTGGCCTAAGCTCAAAGCTGTTTTTTCAGCCGCTTCTTCCTGAGTCGCACCTTCGGATAAAAGCAATAAAGCTCTGGCTCTCTCACTATTCACTGAAGCTTCTTCACTGATTTTATAGAGCTGTTTTTGAGACTTTTTCTTTAAATCCAACAAAGCTACCGAGTCGTTCATGTGAGATCCTTAGAAGAATTAATCGAAAAGCATATTGATAAATGTTTCCATATTACTGCAATTATATTTCTAAATTGTGACAATAAATTACAGGATCAGTTGATGCATGGTCTCATGCAACTGTTTGTCAAATTCAGTGTTGATAACCTTTCCGTTATCGGTATCAAAATTATCATAAAAAGAGGGGAGCGACATACTACCTTTTATGTCGGCAGCAAAGCGGGGCATTGAATTGAGAGCAATATCCATAACTGTGGCTCCACCGCGTTCACCAGGAGAGGTTGAGAGCAGGATAGTGGGTTTTTTCTGAAACACTTTTTGTTCGATACGAGTGCACCAGTCAAACAGGTTTTTCCATGCTGCTGAATAGTTACCATTATGCTCAGCAAGGGAAATAACTAAGGCATCGGCATGGCCCAGTTTATCCAGAAAAGCTTGTGCCAAGGCGGGTTGACCTATTTCTTTTTCAATATCAACGCTAAACAGTGGGAGTTCATAATCATTCAGATCCAGCAATTCTACATCAGCATTCTCAAGCAGACTCGCTGCATAAGTAACTAATTGCTTATTGATTGATTGTTTACTGTTGCTTGCTGCAAAAGCGATGACTTTCATAGAATCTCCGTTGTTAAAAGTATGCAGTGTCTAGGAAGTGTTTATCTTTCATATCCACCACTGCTGGCGACTATTTTTGTGTCCGGCAAGGCGGAAAGCACGCCGTGTAGCCGTCCTACAAAAGTGATTGACAACGCAGGCGGCCGCAAAAATAGTCCCAGCCCTTCGGGTTGTGACTGAAAAAGCGCCACTCTGCGTTGCTCGTCACTTATTTAGAATAACTAAAAGGCGCTCCTCGTGCATTGATTGACGCTTTTTCAGCTCACAACAGAGATGGAGATGAAAGATAAACATGCCCTAGTGACATTTAGCTTGGCGAAAAGTTGTAGGTATTGCAAAAGTAAAAAAGGCATCCGAAGATGCCTTTTAATGTTACTGACTAATCGTAGCTGTAATGCTTTTTCAGCTGTTTGGTCACTTGCCACATGCTTTTTAAGCCTGTTGGGAAAATTGCATAATCACCAGGAACAATAGTGACTGGCTCACCACCATCTGGCGTGACAATAATTTCACCTTCAAGGATGTAAGCTTTTTCTGTTTCATCAAAATCCAAACGGAATTCGGTGACAGGGCAATCCCAAATCTCCCAACCTGACACACCCAGTTCTTGTAAACGAGCTTCACTTGGGTTTTTTTCAATAATAATTTCTGGCATAAAAATCCTGAATATATAAAAGGGCCAATCATGGTTGTCATGCGACAGAACCATTGCTTCTTTTCGTCAGCCATGCGCGTTTACACAGCGACATGTCAGTATTTGACTGGCAAATAATAGCAAAACTGAATCCTAAAGGTTGGATAGAGTTGAAATTCACGTTTTAGCCTATTCAAATGATAACGATTAGTATTTACATTAGTTTATGTAATACGTAGCATATGATTTTTTCCCATTTTTCGCGCCGGAGAAAGTTCATGTGTATTAAATTGTCGCCGTTGGCGATGTCCATTGGATTAGCATTATTTGCTTCCCATATGGCAACTGCTGCAGAAACCGAAACAGATTCAGCAGAATTAGAATCAATTACCGTCACCGCCAGTGCGGACGCTTCTGCTGAAGGTCTATCTCCAGCCTTTGCCGGTGGTCAAGTTGCGGAGGGGGGACGTGCAGGTATTCTGGGGACTAAAGATAATCTGGATACACCTTTTAGTATTACCAGCTATACCAACGAATTTATTCAGGACCGTCAGGCGCAGAGCGTCGGAGACGTCCTGCAAGCCGATCCTGGTGTCAGGGTCGCTCGCGGCTTTGGTAACTTTCAGGAAACCTACTTCATTCGAGGTTTTCTTCTTTATTCAGATGATGTTGCCTACAATGGACTGTATTCTTTGTTACCCCGTCAATATATCGCGACAGAGTTATTTGAACGCGTTGAAGTATTGCGTGGTGCCTCAGCATTTCTTACAGGTGCCGCTCCGGGTGGGAACGGTATCGGTGGCGTTATTAATTTACTCCCTAAACGAGCTCCAAACTATGATTTGAACCGAATCACTGTCGGTGCATCGCACAATGATCAACGTAATGTCGCTGCGGATGTGGCACGTCGTTTCGGTGAAAATCAAGAGTTTGGTATTCGAGTCAATGCAGCCCATCACAATGGTGGTACTTCGATTGACGATGAAAACGCGGAGCTGAGCCTGTTCAGCGTCGGTTTGGATTATCGGGGTGATCGACTGCGTTTATCGGCGGATATGGGGTATCAAAATCATCAATTAGATGAAACCCGAACCAATGTAGCGATTAACGGCTTAACGGATGTCGTACCGAAAGCGCCAGATGCGAGCAAGAATTGGGCACAGCCCTGGAGCTACTCCAATGAAGAGGATGTGTTTGGCACCTTCCGGGCAGAATATGACCTAAGCGATAATGTGACTGCCTGGGCAGCGTATGGCTTGCGCCGGACAGATGAAGACAATTCTTTGGCCAATTTTACGCTCCAGGATGCCCGTTCCGGAGCAGGTGTTATGGGCAGGTTTGATAATACCCGCGAAGATAGGGTTGATACCGGTGAAATTGGCTTCAGAGGTAACTTTGATACTGGTTCAGTCGGGCATGAATGGGTGGTGTCATATTCGTATTTCCAATTGGAAACAAAGAATGCCTTCATTGGTGAGTTTGGTGAACGGAGATTGGACAGTAATTTATACAATCCTGTTTATTATGGTAGGCCGGGTTTTGGCAGTGGATCTGCCACCGGAACATTCTTTGGGAATGATCTGAATTCACCGATGTTAACAGGTAGAACGAAGCTGAATAGTTTTGCTATCGGCGACACGCTCGCTTTCATGGATGAGCGTATTTTATTGACGCTTGGCGCCCGTCATCAGGCAATCAAAGTTGATAACTACAGTAGCGATTCAGAATTTGAGACGGCTGGGGTGCGGACTTCCTATGAAGATAGCGAAATTACACCGGCAGTCGGCGCTGTGTTCAAGATTACAGACCAAATGTCGATCTACGCCAACTATATTGAGAGTTTGGCGCAAGGTGAAACTGCGCCAAGTACAGGTGTGACCAATGTGGGAGAGTCTTTATCCCCCTATGTTTCTGAGCAAAAAGAAATTGGGGTGAAATATGAGACTGAGCGACTAGGTCTTGGATTAGCCTATTTCACAACTTCCAAACCCAGAGCTGCAATTGAAAATAATGTCTTCAAAGAGTCAGGCGAAGATGAGCATCAAGGTATGGAACTTACCCTTTACGGTAAGGCTTCTGAGAACGTGAAAGTTTTGGGCGGGGTGACTTGGCTAGACGCCGAACAGAAAGATACTGGTAATGCTTCGATTGATGGTAATGATGTGATTGGTGTGGCGGAGTGGCAAGCCAATCTCGGTGCTGAATGGGAAGTACCTCATTTGGATGGTCTGGCGTTGGATACCCGATTGACTTATACCGGTTCACGTTATGCTGACGATGCAAATACGCTTAAAGTTGATGACTGGACTTCTGTTGATATCGGTGCCCGTTATATTGTTGCTGCAGGCAATCAGGATGTGACACTAAGGGCGCGCGTACACAACCTGTTTGACCGTGACTACTGGGCTTCTGTGGGTGGTTTCCCCGGAAGAGGCTATTTGGCACTTGGTGCGCCGCGCACCGTTACCCTAAGTGCCACGATGGATTTCTAATTCACCAATTAATTTTTTAAAAACGGCTTGCTGTATTTTATGGCAAGCCGTATTTTTATTTTCATCGTTTAAACATTCACTCGTTGATACTCACGATAACGTGGCAACCAGAAATTATCTTCAATCGCCTGTAATAAAGCACTTTCGGACATTTCAGGAGCAAGTTGTTTTTGTTGAGCGAGTTTAGCCACTTCAAAGGCAATCTTTTTGCTGAGTTTTGCCGAGTCGCTAAGTGGAGGGAGGAGTTCCTGGTTACCTGGGGTAGTCATTGGTGAAGCCTCAGCCAGCACCTCGCTTGCGGTCATCAACATATCATTGGTAATACGTTCTATCTTCGCGGCAACCACGGCAAGGCCGAGACCCGGGAAAATGTAACTGTTATTACATTGTGCAATGGGATAAAAGTTTCCTTCATACACAACTGGCGTGAAAGGGCTGCCAGTTGCGATAAGTGCATTACCATTTGTCCATTCAATGATCTGTTGAGGGTGGGCTTCTATCTGTTTGGATGGATTGCTTAACGGAAAGATGATCGGTGTTGGACAATGCGAATACATGGATTTGATTATTGCTTCTGTAAATATCCCTGACTGACCTGATACACCAATCAACACAGTCGGTTTTGCGTTATCAATAACCTCAGCTAAATTGGCATTGATTCCTGAGATATTCCAGGTAGCACACACCAGATCCAGCTGAGCCAGTTTTTGTTGAAAATCCGGTAATCCAGGTAATGACTGGGTTAGCAGTCCCGGTCGATCAATCATGAAAATGCGTTTGCGGGCATCCACTTCGCTGGTGCCTTCAGTCATCATTTGCGACACAATTTGTTCGGCTATGCCACAACCTGCAGAACCTGCTCCAACAAAGACAATGGTTTGCTCGGAAAGCGTTTGTTTTTTGGCACGACAAGCTGCCAATAATGAACCCACGGTTACTGCAGCTGTACCCTGAATATCATCGTTAAAACAACAAAGTTCATCACGATATCGAGTTAATAACGGTAATGCTTTGCGTTGTTCAAAATCTTCAAACTGTAACAGAGCATTTGGCCAGCGTTTTTTGATGGCGGTAATAAATAAATCAATAAATTCATCATATTGCTGAGCATCAATACGTGGATGTTGCCAGCCAATATATTGAGGGTTATCCAACAAGTCAGGATTATCCGTGCCAACATCCAGCATGATGGGCAGAGTATAGGCCGGGCTTATACCGCCACAGACGGTATATAAAGAAAGCTTGCCAATAGGGATACCCATACCGCCAACGCCTTGATCACCCAAACCAAGAATACGGCTGCCATCGGTTACCACAATGATTTTTACATTACGTTTGGTGGCATTAAGCAGAATTTCATCAATATGATGGCGGTCAGGATAGGAGATAAACAATCCTCTGGCACGGCGATAGATCTGCGAAAATCGCTCACAGGCATCACCTACGGTAGGTGTATAGATTATTGGCATCATTTCCTGCAGATGATGTTCAAGCAGGTAATAGAACAAGGTTTCGTTATTGTCCTGAATGGTACGCAGATAGATGTGTTTGTTTATTGGTTCTATAAAACTGGAATACTGCTGATAGGCCCGCTCAGCTTGTTGTTCAATCGATTCAAATCGTTGAGGTATCAAACCTCTGAGATTGAATTGTTGCCGTTCCGCCTCACTGAACGCTGTACCTTTATTAAGGAGCGAAGTTGCCAGAAGGGGCGGACCAGCGTAGTTAATATAAATAGGTTTGGGCGGCATCGCTGTAACATTCCGTTTTAGTGTTTAACCCGCAGTATAAACATCTGTTGCAGTCAAAATTCAAATCATCCTGTAAAGGAAAACATATTTATTGAAAGGGACGACAAATAAAATCGTGAATAAATAGACCTTTTTTAACGATTGGAATACAGATCGGTTGACGAGCAATGCATTAAGGTCGCATATTGTCCCGAAATCAGTAAATCAATGATCGTTTTGTGAGGATAATTATGCGTTTATCAACCTTTTTAGTACCAGTGGCGACACTACTGTTTTCTGCCAATATTTTTGCTGGCAGTGCATCATCCCATGAAGAAACCATGGCGTGCGGCTCTAATAGCATCACAATCGGTATGAGCACTGATGATATTAAAGCGATTTGTGGTCAATTCTGGGAACCAGCCTTTATCAGCAAACATACCCGTCCGGTGCTAAGAAAAGTAGCCGATTCTGACGTAGAAAATGATTATTTTGAAAAATGGCTATATCGCATAGTGGAAGATCAGGAAACCCATGTAGTGATTAAAAATGGACAGATCGTAAAAATCTTTAATACTCCCCAGCCTTAAAATTAATTAATAAAAAGACGGCCTTTACTGGCCGTTTTTTTAACAATACTTGCTAAAATCAAAAGCCAGTCAGTAAAAACAACTTTCTTAAAAATTTTATGCTCAAGGATTTTACTGTTGGTTCAAGAGTCAGAAGTTTGGTCTGATCAATCAAAACAAGAGCTGCTGATGAAAATTCAAACTATTCTGGCTTTATCTGTGTTGGCATTTATTACTTCGCCACTTCAAGCAAATGAGATGGAAAACAATAAACAATGTGATCTTATCGCCAATCTGACAGGTGATTACTACCATCATAAGCAAGCCGGAAAATCCAAACAGGACGTTCAGCAGACGATGCGCCCTGAGTTTGCCAATGAAGAATTCCTACGTGTCGTTGATCTGGCAATTAATCTCGCTTACACCTTCCCGGATGATTTATCCGAAGATAAAGTTGAACAACAGGTCTTTCAGGGTTGTGAACAACATCAACCTTAAACCAAACCTGTTCATTACTAAATTCATTTGATCTGCATCAAAAGCTGTTAAGTTAACGCATATTCAATGTTTTAATGATAGTTGGCTGATGTAAACTTGCATCCAAATGATTAGCTTTATGAGATCAATCATCTCCAATGATTTTCTCAATTAATCTGCAATAGCAATGCCGCTTTAAAAAGTATTCCTACGTGGTTGCGGCGACTTTAGTTCGTCTTGGCAAATTTCTTTGTATAGGGAAAACGGATGCCATTTAACCGAAACACTCAATTGCTTCGTGCGTTAATGATTGGGGCAATCATTGTCTTAATCATTTTTCTGGTATGGCGTTTTTATCTGGCTCCGGATCCTAATGCTGGATTGGTTTATGGCAATGGCAGAATTGAAGCGACTGAAATCGATGTAGCCGCCAAAACCGCAGGTCGTATTCAGGATATTTTGGTTAGAGAGGGAGATTTTGTTAACACGGGGCAGGTAGTTGCCCGAATGGACACTGAAAACCTGATGGCCCAATTACGTGAGGCTCAGGCACTATTTCATCAAGCCGAAAGCTCTGTTGCTATCGCCAATAGTCAACTGGTACAACGTGAAGCAGAAAAACAAGCTGCATTGGCCCTGGTTGCCCAGCGTCAGGCTGAACTCAATGTGGCGCGTAAGCGTTATGAGCGATCTTCATCATTGGCAGGACGTGGAGCAACGTCCCAACAGGAAGCCGATGATGATTTTGCTCGTCAGCAAAGTGCCATAGCTGCGGTTAGTGCTTCAAAGGCACAGGTAGCCGCTGCAGATGCTGCCATTGTCACGGCCAGAGCTCAAATGGCTGGAGCGGAATCGGCTTTATTAGGTGCACAAGCCAGCATTGATCGTATTCAGGCTGATATTGCTGATAGTGAGCTTAAAGCTGTCCGTGATGGTCGTGTTCAATATCGTATTGCCCAGCCTGGAGAAGTTATCGCCGCTGGTGGACGTGTGTTGAATCTGGTCGATCTGCGGGATGTGTATATGACCTTCTTTTTACCGACCCTCAGTGCAGGACGCCTGGCCTTAGGCACCGATGTCAGGATTATTCTGGATGCCGCCCCCGAATATGTTTTCCCCGCCAAAGTATCTTTTGTGGCCGATGTCGCCCAGTTCACACCAAAAACCGTCGAAACCGCTACTGAGCGGGAAAAATTGATGTTTAGAGTACGTGCACAGATCCCACAGGATCTATTGGAAACCTATATATTACGTGTGAAAACTGGCCTTCCAGGTGTCGCCTATGTTCTTGAAGATTCCCAGGGAGAATGGCCAGAACATCTGGCAGTGAGGATTCCTTGATGACAGCATCGGCATTGTCTGCGTTGAATGACAATCGCCTGGTGGCTGTGCTGAAAAATGTCAGTCTTTGCTATGGTAAGACACAAGCGTTAGATGCTCTGAGTCTCGATATTCCGGCCGGAATCATGGTGGGCATTATCGGGCCAGATGGCGTAGGAAAATCCAGTTTGTTTTCATTGATTTCCGGCGCACACGCTATTCAGCAGGGCACAATTGAAGTGCTGGGTGGTGACATGCGAAAAGTACAGCACAGGCAAACAGTTTGTCCACGTATTGCCTATATGCCTCAAGGGCTTGGCAAAAACCTTTACCACACGCTCTCCGTATTTGAAAATGTCGATTTCTTTGGCCGGTTATTTGGTCTTGATCGACTTGAACGCGAACAACGTATCAAAGAATTACTGGAAGCCACTGGTTTGACAGCATTCTCTGACCGGCCCGCAGGTAAATTATCTGGTGGTATGAAGCAAAAACTGGGTTTATGCTGCGCGTTAATTCATGATCCGGAATTACTTATTCTGGATGAACCTACTACCGGCGTAGATCCTCTATCGAGACGCCAGTTCTGGTCTTTGATTAATCGTATTCGTAATGATAATCCGGGAATGAGTGTTCTGGTGGCCACCGCCTATATGGAAGAAGCCGCAGACTTTGACTGGTTAGTGGCAATGAATCAGGGCAAGGTTCTCACTACAGGCACACCAAAACAAATACTTGAGCAAACTGCTACCAGCTCGCTGGAATCGGCTTTTATAGCGTTGTTACCGGAAGCACAACGCAATCGTCATCGACCTGTGATTATCCCCCCACGAAAAGAATCCATTCAAGATGAATTTGCCATTGAGGCAGATAAACTCACCAGGCGGTTTGGTCATTTCACCGCCGTAGATCAAGTGAGTTTTCGTATTCCACGTGGTGAGATTTTTGGTTTTCTCGGCTCGAATGGTTGTGGCAAAACCACAACGATGAAAATGCTGACGGGGCTGTTGGCCGCTTCTGAAGGACAGGCCAGATTATTTGGTAAAACCATTGATCCGCATGATCTGAGTACCCGCCAACGGGTGGGATATATGACCCAGTCATTCTCGTTATATGGTGAACTGACGGTCAAGCAGAATATGGATTTGCATGCGCGATTATTCAAACTCCCTTCGAATAGCATTGCTGACAGAATAGACCTGATGGCAAAACGCTTTGAACTGGAAGCCGTGTTGGATAGCTTGCCTGATGCTTTGCCTCTTGGTCAAAGACAACGATTGTCACTAGCAGTAGCCATGATCCATGGGCCGGAAATGTTGATTCTGGATGAACCGACATCCGGAGTTGATCCCATTGCGCGTGATGTGTTCTGGCAGATCATGGTGGACCTGGCAAGGCAGGATGGGGTGACCATTTTTATTTCAACGCATTTTATGAACGAAGCAGAGCGTTGCGATCGAATTTCGTTGATGCATGCAGGACGGGTGTTGGTGACGGATACGCCGGATAATTTAAAAACCGCCAGAAATGCTGCTTCATTAGAAGATGCATTTGTCGATTATCTGCAAGAGGCAGTAAGTGACAAAGAAAATCTGCCGATGAGTGATGATGGTATTAAAAACGCGAAAAAAACCAATACAAAATATGACACCCCATCCGCTTCACTCACTGGTTTCAGTTTGCGCCGCTTATACAGTTACAGCCGAAGGGAAACACTAGAGTTATGGCGAGATCCCATACGACTGACAATGGCAATGCTCGGCACGTTATTGCTGATGTTTGTGGTGGGCTATGGCATAAGTATGGATGTAGAAGATCTTAAGTTTGCCGTACTGGATGCCGATCAATCTGCTACCAGTCGTGATTACACGCTTAATTTAGCGGGATCACGTTATTTTATTGAACAACCTCCGTTGTATAGTCACGCTGAAATTGAGCGACGAATGCAGTCTGGCGAACTTAGCCTGGCTATTGAGATCCCATATGGCTTTGCTCGGGATTTGGCTCGCGGCAGACCGGTGGAAATTGGCGCCTGGATTGATGGCTCTATGCCGACACGTGGTGAGAATATTCGTGGTTATGTGCAGGGAATGCATAGTTATTGGCTGACAATGAAATCAAGGGAAAGACTGGGATCGTCCATCACGGCACAACCTGCCACCATCGAAGCACGCTTTCGTTATAACCCCGATGTAAAAAGCCTGGTAGCCATGGTACCGGCGATGATTCCCTTATTGTTGATGCTGATTTTATCCATGCTGACGGCATTGTCAGTAGTGCGGGAAAAAGAACTGGGTTCGATTGTGAATCTTTATGTCACGCCGGTCAGTCGTTTGGAATTTCTACTCGGCAAGCAAGTGCCATACATCGTGCTGGGTATGCTCAATTTTGTATTGTTGGTGTTGTTTGCGGTATTTATCTTTAAGGTGCCGCTAACGGGGAGTTTCATCACTCTGACGTTTGCGGCATTGCTGTATGTATTTTGTGCTACTTCACTGGGGTTGCTGATTTCAGCCTTCACACGCAGTCAGATTGCGGCATTATTTGGTACTGCATTATTAACATTGATACCAGCAGTGCAATTTTCCGGCATGATTGATCCTGTATCGTCAATGCAGGGTCTGGGGCGATGGATTGGGGAGGTGTATCCTGCCACGCATTTTTTGACTATTACCCGTGGTGTATTTTCCAAAGGCCTGTCTTATTCGGATTTACACTCTGCATTTACCGCGTTATTTATAGCTGCCCCGGTCTTACTACTGATCGGCGTTATGTTGTTGAAAAAGCAGGAACGATAAGTGGCCTTCAGCAATATCCTGCAACTGGGTGTTAAAGAACTCCGAAGCTTGTTACGCGATCCGGTTTTGATGATCTTTATTGTTTACGCGTTCAGCTTGTCCATCTATGCCGGGGCAACCGCAATGATTGATTCATTGAATAATGCGCCGATAGCGATTGTAGATGATGATCGATCCCCATTATCTATGCGCATTGTGGATGCATTTTATCCGCCCTATTTTTTGCCCCCTGTGCTGATTGAACGGCATGAAATTGATGCCCGGATGGATATGGGGATTGATACCTTTGCCTTACATATTCCTTCTAATTTTCAACGTGATTTACTGGCAGGCCATCAACCTGTTATTCAGTTAAACATTGATGCAACTCGCATGGGACAGGCATTTACCGGTAATAGCTATGTTCAGTCTATCGTCAGTGGGGAGATCGACACCTTTGTGACACGACATCGGCAGGAAAGTGTCGCACCGGTAGATTTGGTGTTACGCGCGAAGTTTAATCCTGAATTAAACAGTCAGTGGTTTGGGGCAGTAATGGAGCTAATCAATAATATCACTATGTTATCGATAATCTTAACCGGAGCAGCGCTGATAAGAGAACGCGAGCATGGCACGCTTGAGCATTTACTGGTCATGCCTGTTACACCATTTGAAATAATGACCAGCAAGGTTTTTGCCATGGCATTAGTGGTCATCACAGCAACAGCTTTATCTTTATGGCTGGTGGTTCAGACATGGTTATCAGTTCCCATACAGGGATCGGTCTGGCTGTTTTTACTGGGAACCTTATTTCACTTGTTTGCGACCACTTCACTGGGTATCTTTCTGGGCACAGTTGCCAGATCAATGCCTCAATTCGGCTTATTGCTGGTCATGATTCTATTACCCTTACAAGTGCTATCAGGGGCCAGCACACCCCGGGAAAGTATGCCGGATATTATTCAGTACATTATGTTACTGGCCCCGGATACCCATTTTGTTATGTTAGCCCAATCGATTTTGTATCGTGGTGCAGGTTTTACCGAAGTCTGGCCACAGTTTCTCATTTTGATTTTGCTGGGAAGCGTTCTATTTGGTTTATCGTTAAGTCGTTTTCGAAAAACCATTGCTTCCATGGCGTAATTTACGAAATCAGGTTGTAAATACGTTGGCTTTATCTCTGATAACTAAACCAATTTGTTTGATTTCTGAATTACGTTCAGCATTTTGCTTCACTGCAATTTCAATATCGCTATTCGAGTCCTGAATATGATGCAAAGTCTGACTTATTTCAGCAGAGACAGTGCTTTGTTCATGCATCATTTGAGCAATTGATTGATTCAGTGCATTTATCTTGTCTGAGAACTCGGCAGAGCCTTTTATCAATGAGTTCGTTTGTTGTACTAAATCTATCGCCGTCTCACCATCTTTGTTGCTTTCGAGAAGTTTTCCCATCACCACATCTGTAGCAGCATTAATTTTTTCGGCGACAGCCATAATATCTTGTGTTGCATTCTGACTTTTCTGTGCTAAATCGCGAACTTCTGAGGCAACTACCGCAAACCCTCGGCCATGCTCACCGGCACGTGCTGCCTCAATTGAAGCATTCAAAGCCAGTAAGCTAGTTTGCGCTGAAACTTCAGTGATAAGAGAAACAGATGTCTTAATGGCTCCCGTATTTTTTTGCAAACGCTCAAACTCACTTTTTACTTCATTGATTTTGTTGATAAGGGAATCTACTTTTAAAGACGCATTATCAGACATCGAGTTACAGTTATTGAGTTGCTCAAGCGTCTGAGTTGATAAGGAGGCCGCATTTTCAGTTGTTCTGGCTACTTCACCAATACTGGTAGACATCTCCAGACTGGCGGAGGCAATCTCTTCTACACGCTGACTTTGAGTTATTAATGAGGATAAGTTATTTTCAGCACTTACAACCGATAACTCCGTGAGATTATCAAGCTCGGTAGCCGCTTTTTTAAAATCATCAATTGATTTGTTCATCAACCCAAAAAAGTCCTGAACAGACTGTATAAATGCTGAATCAGCAGAATTCGTTGCTTGAATATTATCGACCGCAATGGTGAGGTCACTTTGTTGTGCTGCAACCTGCATAGCAGCCATCACATTATTAGATAATTGATACTGAGAATTCATGCGATAACAGAAAAATACTAAAACAGCAGACTCCATAACAACAAATGCTGCATGAACTGCAAATGTAGCCCAATCACAGCTTTGAGCGTAAACGATGAAAGGCATATTACCGATAGAAACGCCGGACAATTGAAGTGGCACAGAGGCCGCATGATGCAAAGCAATTACCACAGCTGCAACTAAAATCACACGATAATCACGCCAGATTATTAGAAATGCCAAAGTAGCAAAAATATGAAAGTGCATTTCAATTCGCCCAAATTGCTGCATTATGAAAATCATAGACATCATCATCATGCCAGCAGCTATTACACTTCTTGAGAAAAAAGTCCCAGGCATCGTGCTATAAACATACCAGGATGCCAACACCACGATTAATGCAGGGATCGCACCCTCGATATGCGTTCCGTACCCCATAGGCACAATAAAAAATATAAAAGGTAAATGGGCGACTAATAACCACAGGACTAATTTGTCATTAGCTGCATTATCCTTCAACTGGCGCTGAGCAACGTTTTCCTGGATTATTTGAGAAGAACTTTTTTGATTAGACATAGGGTTTAGCTTCCACGTAGTTGCAGAATTGATAAATCATCGATAATTTGTTGACTGTCAGGCTTTGGATAGGTAATTAAACCTTTACTTTTAGGATGGTAGAGGTAGATGTAGCCTGAATGATGAATATTGGTTTTACTCAGCGAAAAATTTTCCGGCAACATTTTCATCAGTCGGCCCAGTTCCTGTGTGTCCTGCGGCGATATCAGTCGCATATCTGGAGCAAACTCGGAAAGAAAGTCATTTAACAATTCAGCCGAACCTACGTCGGGCTTTAAGTTAATAAACAGATAGTTTAAGTCATTTTGATGGGTTTCTTTGATCTTACTCAGCACACTGACATTGACCGGGCAAGTTGATTTACAGGTGCTGAACAGCCCGGTAATTAACAAGGGTTTGTCGTTCGTTTCATTAAGGTGAAACGAGTGTTTATCCAATTGAAAACGCGTTTCAATACCATTAAGTGTGCTCGGATTCATTGCAGCAATCAGCTGATGTGAAGTAAATATCAGTACTACTGCTGTAAAACAAAGCATCAGCGTAATTCCAATATGCACAATATTTCGGTGGCTTACATTTAATTTCATGAATAAGCTCAGTAGTAATTCCTGAAAAACTAGGGAATAAATCATTTATCATAAGTGTTAACGGTCAGAACTGCGTGAAGTTTAACTTGAGATCAATCAATTTAATAAATGTCTAATAGAACTTGAGGCGCCAAAACTTGAGTCCGGCGGATAGTCAGAATTTTGACCATGAAAACTGTTCAAGTGAACTGAGAGCAGAGTGAATATTGCTCAGGATAGAAGTCTCGGCAATACGTCGGGGGTTGACATAGATAACCCGCATCCCGGCAGCATGCGCCGCCTTGACACCGGTAGGGGAATCTTCAAACACCAGACAATGCTGTGGATCTACATTTAGGTTGTGAGCACTTTTTAAATAGATTTCCGGATGGGGTTTGGTGTTTTCAACATCATCAGCGGTTTGAATTGAAGAAAAAAACGTTTCAATTTGCAGGCACTGCAATACGGTATGACAAACGGCTCTTGGTGCGTTGGTGGCAAGACCAATAGGAAAATTCATTGTGTGGATTTGTTTGAGTAAATTCAGAGCACCTTGCATCGCCACCGGTGTTTGCTGAATCTGTTGGCAAACTCGCTGAATAACGCTCTGTTCCGACACCTCAAGTGAGAAAGGGCTTTGAGCCTTCAGTGACCAGTACTCGGATACCTGCCGCATATTCATATTGCGGGTATTTAGCTGGTCAGCCTCAGTTATATCGATACCGTAGTTGGAAAATACGTGTTTTTCGGCGTCATCCCAGATTTGTTCAGAATCAACAATCACCCCATCCATATCAAAAATGACAGCTTTAATCATGTGCAGTATGGCAATCAACGGTTTTAATAATTTGAAAGTTCATATTTAAATCAGTCATCAGGCAACATTTTAGCTATAAATAGAGTCAGATAATCGGTTTGGATGAGAGAGACCGTTTACTGTTCTAATAGTGTCAATAATTCTGGCCAAATATTATCGAGTAATTGAGGTTGCGCTTTTGCTGTTGGATGAATTCCATCTGCCTGCATCATCGCCTCGCCATCATAAATGTCGAGAAGGAAAAAGGGCAAGAAGGCGAGGTTATATTCTTCGGCAAGACTTGAATAAACATTAGCGAAAGCCGTGGTATAACGATGACCATAGTTAGGTGGGATTTCAATGCCAACCAGTAATACTTCTGCCTCACGCATTTGGGATAATTCAATCATTCTGGCTAAGTTGTTGCGAATAACATCGGGTGGAAAACCGCGTAAACCGTCGTTACCGCCCAGTTCAATTACAACGATAGCGGGATCATGTTTGTCCAGTAAATCCGGTAATCTACGTAAACCACCGTCGGTTGTTTCACCACTGATACTGGCATTGGCTACATTCCATATCCCGGGTGTTTCTTGTTCAAGGCGCTCTTTCAGTAACTCAACCCAGGCGGCATCACTATCGATGCCATAGGCTGCACTGAGACTGTCGCCAACAATTAACAGGTTTTTTCGCTGGGGTTCAGCTGCTTGAGACTGGAAACTGACCAGGACCAAAAACAGCCAGATAAACAATGTTTGTGTAGGTATTAAGGTTTTCATAACCGCCAATTAATTATGTGAGGAAAGTATGTCCACAGATAGACAACCGGATCCGTCAAACGACTTCATGATACAGGTACAAAATCTGTCACATTCGGTTGATTTAGGCACCGATAAACTGTCGATTTTACAACAGGTCAATATGGTCATTCGTAAAGGCGAATCAGCAGCCATTGTCGGACGTTCCGGTTCAGGTAAAACCACATTGTTGGGGTTACTGGCAGGACTGGATTTACCGACCAGTGGAAGAGTCAGTCTGGATGGTCATCTCATCAGCACTTTGTCAGAAGATGAACGTGCCAGTCTGCGTTCACAGCGAGTCGGTTTTGTGTTCCAGTCTTTTCAATTATTACCCACATTATCTGCGCTTGAAAATGTGATGTTACCCATAGAGTTAGCTGGTTTAGCTGATGCCAGGGCAAAAGCTGAAATCCTGCTTGAACGGGTTGGTCTGGGCGAACGAATGCAACACACACCACGACAATTATCGGGTGGTGAACAACAACGGGTAGCTATTGCCAGAGCCTTTGCTGTGAATCCTAAAGTGTTATTTGCAGACGAACCTACCGGCAATCTGGATACCCGAACGGGTGAAGCCATTACTGAATTACTGATGAATCTGAACAGTGAACACGGCACTACGCTGGTGATGGTGACGCATGATCAACAGCTTGCTGAGCGATGTCAGCGGTATTTCATCATTGAGGCAGGCGTGCTGCATGAAAAAATAGAAAAAAATGCAGAGGTGTTATCTGCATGAACGTAACGGCTAAAGTGATTTCATTCACCCAGGATTTACGTGAGCGAAATGTAAAAGTCATGTTAATGGCGATGATCATAGCGGTAGCAACTGTGGCAACCATAAATGCCTTTGCAGATCATCTGCAAAAAACATTAATGACTTCGGCCAGTGCTTTTTTGGCTGCAGATCGTCAGTTAAATAGCCGAACCAATGCTCCAATTCCAGAGGCCTGGTATGCAGAGGCAGAAAAACAAGGTCTTCAAGTTGGCCGAATGATCGAGTTTGGCACCATGGTTTCCAATGAAAGCCAATTCCAGCTGGTTGCCGTCAAAGCGATTGATAATGCCTATCCACTTCGTGGTGAAATTGAATGGCAGGCTGATCTGGATAGTCCGAGACAAGTGGCATCCAATGGGCCTCAACCTGGTGAAATCTGGCTGAATCCCCGGCTTATGCGTTTATTGGAATTACGACCCGGTGATGCGCTGGAAATTGGGGCAACTTCTCTTGAAGTGACTGGCGTGATTATGCGTGAGCCCGATGGTGGTTTTAGGCTTTCAGCTCTGGCACCACGGGTGATGATGCATGTAGACGATGTAGCCGCAACGGAGGTAATACAGCCTGGCAGTCGTGTTCGGCATCGTGGTTTATTTGCTGGTAGTGAGGCCGAATTGGCTGGTTTTGAAGCATGGTTGGAACCACGCTTAACTGACAATTACAGCTGGGTAGATGTTCGGCAAGGAGAAACCCTGGGTGAATCTTTAGAAAAAGCTGAGGGCTTTTTATTACTTGGTGGCAGTCTGGCTGTGTTGCTTGCAGTCGTGGCAATAGGCGTTGCCAGCAGACAATATGCATTAAGCCAGCGGGATCGCGTGGCGTTATTAAAAACCATGGGTTTGACTGGCAAACGTATTCGTAAATTATATTTATCGCGCTTAGTTGTATGGGGCCTGATGGCTACTGTTATTGGCTTAATGCTTGCCATACCCTCTGCCTGGCTATTGGCTTCACTAGCCGCACAGTTAATGGACCAGCCGTTACAATTTGAAGTGGATTTCTGGCAACTTTGGCCAGCTGTGTTAACTGCCTTAGCCGCTTTATTTGCCTTTGCCTACCCACCGATTGATCGTTTACGTAATACACCGGCAATGCGAGTATTTCGCAGTTTGCCAACTAATGACAAGGCCGCTTTAGTCAAAGATTTGTTGCTGGCTGTCTTAGTGATTTTTGGTTTGTTATGGGTGTATGTCAATGATATCAAGCTGGTAACAGCATTACTCGGGGCAGTTGTTGCGTTAGTTATTTCACTGGCGGTTGCCGGTGCTGGTCTAATCTGGTTATTACGCAGATTTCCAGCCGGAAAAGGTGGTTGGCGATTAGCGGTGATTGCGTTGTATCGACACCGTAATGCGACCTTGTCACAAATGTCGGTATTTGCGATGACTATTATGTTGGCTGCTACGTTAGTTCTGGTGCGATCTTCATTGCTAGCTGACTGGCAGGCACAGTTACCGGAGGATGCGCCAAATCATTTTCTGCTGAATATTGCACCGGAATCAGTTGATGAGGTAGAAGCTTTTTTCTCACAGCATCAGATAAACCGCAGTCCTTTATATCCTGTTGTTCGTGGCAGACTGACAGAGATTAATGCGCAGCCTGCACAGGAAGTTGCGTTAAATAAAGATGATGATGAATTGCGCCGCGAATTGAACCTGACAACGTCAGATTCTTATCCAGATGATAATCAAATCGTTGCCGGACGATGGTTTAAGCCAGGTGAAACATCGGGGCTATCGATTGAACAATCACTGGCCGATTCTCTTGGTGTCGAGGTGGGTGATGAACTCGGCTTTACGGTGGGAGCTGAAAAAGTGAGCACAACCATCACCAGTATTCGCAGTGTGCAATGGGACAGCATGCGTCCCAACTTTTTTATTATCTTTCCACCCGATGGGACGATAGATGGATTACCAAGTACGTCGCTGACAAGCTTTTATCTTGCTGAGCAGGATAAAGCGTTACTAAATGATTTTGTTCGGCAGTTTCCCACCATTTCAGTGTTGGAAATTGATCATATTATCGAACGAATTCAGCAAATTATTGCTCAGGTAACACAGGCGGTGGAAGCGATATTATTGATGATTTTGCTGGCCGCAATTGCGGTGATGGTCGCAGTTGTCAGTGCAACGATGTCGGAGCGGCAGCGCGAGGGCGCCTTATTACGTACCCTGGGGGGGCAACAGAAATTACTGGTCAGATCCACAACCATTGAGTTTGCATTGATTGGTTTTCTGGCCGGTATTCTGGGTGTGCTGGCAGCGGAAATAGCCGTTTGGGCATTACAAAATCGGATGTTTGAGGGCGAATTTCGTTGGCATTGGCCAGTTGTGATAAGCCTGCCTTTTATCAGTGCAGTGATTCTTGCCATCCTTGGACGTTGGCAATTAACGCCTGTATTAACTGTTTCGCCCATGTTGCTATTAAGAAGACTGGAATAACGCAGCGGTAAATTTGGATTAGCATGCAGTAGCTTGCATGACTAAAATAAACGTCTCATTATGTGCACGTTGCATCCTGAGGATGCTTGTTTTGCTTAGGAATAACTGTGCATCGAATATATCGTTTCCTTTTAAAGGTATTGCTGCTCACGATATTGACGTTTGTCTTGTTGAGCCTATTGCTGGTATTACCTTTTCGCTGGGTAAATCCACCGATAACCATGGTGATGGCTGACCGCTGGATAACTTCAAATGAAGATTTTCAGTTGCGTAAGACCTGGCTCAGCTGGGATGAGATGCCAAAACATGCAGCTTTAGCAGTTATAACATCTGAGGACCAGAAATTTCCGTTACACAGTGGGTTTGATCTTAAGGCGATTCAGCAGGCGTTAAAAGAAAGGGAGCGCCGGGGAGGTTTGCGTGGTGCCAGCACCATTAGTCAGCAAGTGGCAAAAAATATGTATTTATGGACCGGCCGCAGCTGGTTCAGAAAAGGTCTGGAAGTCTGGTTTACCTTGCTGATTGAACTCAGTTGGAGCAAACAACGCATTCTTGAGATTTATCTGAATATTGCAGAGTGGGGGCCGGGGGTGTTTGGATTGGAAGCGGCCAGTCAATATCATTTTGGTCGATCAGCAATTAATTTGACACCAATGCAGGCAGCTTTGCTGGCTTCCTCCTTACCCAGTCCATTGAATTACAATCCAGCCCGACCCGCGCAGCATTTGCTTAAACGTGCAGAATGGAATTTGCAGCAACAACGTCGTTTAGGTGGAACATCATGGTTGGAACCACTCAAACAACCCTGAACTCGTTTCTGAATTGAAATTTATCCTTAAAAGCGTAGTTTGATAAGACTGTCACAAACAAATCTGGTAGTAGTTTTCTTCACAAGCTTAAGGAAAATGATAATGGATACCTCACTGCATACGATGGAAAACCTGTTTTCCCAACTGGGCCTTGATAACAGCGAAGAAGCAATCGAAAATTTTATCAATCAGCATGAATTGCCGGAAAACGTCAAATTGGAAAATGCGTATTTCTGGTCGCCCGCACAATCTGCTTTTATTAAAGAATGTCTTGTTGATGATTCTGATTGGGCAGAAGTGGTGGATCAGCTCAATGTGCAATTAAGAAAATAATCTTTGAATGCTACCCATGTCTGATGTTGACGCCTTATTCGGCAAGCAGACCCGGCTGGCCCTGAATCATTTTGCTATCGGCACTGAAACTTTTCCGCGCGAGTTTATTCGTGCCTTGGGACTGGTGAAGCGCTGTGCGGCTCAAGCGAATATTGATTGCCTGCAATTGGAAAAAAATATCGGTCTGGCAATAGCTGAGGCAAGTCTCTCAGTGATCAATGGCGAGCATGATCAGCAGTTTCCATTAACTATCTGGCAATCCGGTTCGGGTACCCAAACCCATATGAATACTAATGAGGTGATTGCCAATCTGGCGACACAGCTATTGGATTCGAAAATTCAGGTGCACCCCAATGATCACTGCAACATGGGGCAATCGACGAATGACAGTTTTTCGACCGCAATGCATATTGCAACGGTGGAACAAATTCAATTTGAGCTGTTACCGGCATTAATACAGATGCAGCAGGTAATGGCCGAACATTCAAAACAATGGCAAGCCATAATAAAAATCGGCAGAACGCATCTTCAGGATGCAACACCGTTAACATTGGGACAGCAGTTTTCGGCCTATGCGTCCCAATTACAAAATAATATTGATTGGTTAAAGCAGGCTACTGCTGAACTGTATGCCATTCCTCAAGGTGGTACCGCCGTGGGGTCGGGACTGAATTGTTCTGCCGAATTTGCTGAAAACTTTGCCAGACAGTTAAGCGAATATACGGACTTACCTTTTACTCCCAGTGACAACAAGCTCTCGCTGCAGGCTGCTCACGATGGTCTAGTCAATGTGTCGGGTATTTTAAACACTCTGGCGGTGAGTCTGAACAAAATTGCGGCTGATATCCGATTATTGGGCTCAGGCCCTCGTTGCGGTATCGGTGAACTGCATTTACCCGAAAATGAACCCGGTTCATCAATCATGCCGGGTAAAGTGAATCCAACCCAATGTGAAAGCATGTTGATGGTATGTGCCCAAGTGATGGGAAATCATCTTACGATAACGTTAGCAGGTGCTCAGGGACAATTAGAACTGAATACCTATAAACCATTAATGATCTTTTCACTGTTGCAATCCATTAGATTATTGAAAGATGTTATAAACAGTTTTACAGAATATTGCCTGCGTGGGCTGGAGCCGGATAGGTCACAAATCGAAGCGTTTTTAAATAACTCATTGATGCTGGTTACCGTCCTATCACCGGTAATTGGATATGATCAGGCCAGTTTGATTGCACAACAGGCACATTCCCATGGAACCACATTACGAGAAGAGGCTGTTCGTTCTGGTTTGATCACTGCAGAAGCATTCGATGAACTTATCAAGCCGGAAAATATGTTAGGGCCACGATGATGCTATAAATCTGTTTAGTTTGATACCAAATGCCAAACAGCATAACTGCACAAGCCTGCAAAAAGTAACCAAAAGCCAATGATTACAGCTGCTGCATAACGATTTTTGGGTAATTGAATTGGATTTAACTCAGCTTTAGCCATACAGTCAGACCAAACTGCCTCCGGTATCAGCTTGATGACTAAATAAATCCCTAAAGGCAAAATAATCAAATCGTCCAGATAGCCAATAACCGGAATAAAATCCGGAATAAGATCAATCGGGCTTAACGCATACGCCACTACCGCAACACCCAACCACTTAGCCACTTTTGGAACAGCCGGATCCTTGCTTGCCAGAAATAAAGCAGAAATTTGAACTTTCATGCGTCTGGCAAACAATTTTAGTCTGGTTATTAACTTCATTGATTTTGTAGTGTGATCGCTAAGTAAGGAAAAATTCCCGAAATCCATTCAGACATTGACATAAAATTCACGATCTGTTCGTTTTAATTCTTTGTAAATAGTAGTGATGTCGAGTGTAAATTTAAAATAGTATTCTCCAAATGATGTCGAACAACGAGAAGTATAGTAATGAAACATCACGGTAACGAAAAAAATGAACAACATACTGCACTTTCTATATTTGTGATGAAAATATTATAGGGTGCGAACATTATTTTCTAACCATTTTTTAGGTTAGAGTAGCTTAAAGTTTTTACTGTAAGGGAATAACCCAATTTATTAAGATTTCTTAAATAAATTAAAGCTCTTTGCCTTATGTACGCAATAATAACTATAAGCATACGAACTCATTACGGAAAATAAGATGGGCCTGAAAAGAGTACTAGTATTATTCGTCTTATTTTTAGTAGCTTGTAGTTCTGAGAATACTGACGAAACTCGATTGAAACTGGCTGGTGTCAATTATTTGGGGGATTTACCAACACTTGTAGCCAGTAAAAATCAGTTATTCAAAAAACATCAGCTGGATGTTGATGTGAGCTTTAATAATTCTGGTAAGCAAAGTCTTGACGATTTACGTGCCGGGAAAGTGGATTTTGCCTTGGTTTCGCCAACAGCGTTTACGCTGGATAAATTAGCTAATGCAAACAATGAACTTCCCGATAAAGAGCCCGTAATCTTGGGAAATCTTTTGCATTCCACCTTAATGAATCAAATCCTGACTACTAGTAATGGTAAGCAAATTCAAACTGTTACTGATTTATCAGGAGGACGTATTGGTTTGCCAAAAGGGACAAATTCTGAATATCTCTGGTGGGTCTATTCAGTTTTTTACCAGGTAAATACAGAGCAGGTAGAAATTATCGATTTACCCATTTCAGAATTGGGTAAGGCCTTAATTGATGACAAGGTCGATGCGATTGTTACCTGGCAACCATGGACCAATCATTTTATTACCGAATATGGCGACCAGCTAAAACAGGTAGAGGGTAGTCATGTTTACAGCGCAAAATGGCTACTGGTAACAACTCGGCAAATGGCGGCGCAGAATCCACAACAGTGCCAGCAATTGCTGATTGCATATGCCGATGCCATCAGTCTTATACACTCTGACACAGAAGACGTTATGCAGATGTATAGCCAGGAAATGCGTAAAAACGCTATTGTGGGGCAAAATTATCAACCAGGATTACACCAGTTAAATTTAAACTGGTCATTAATTTCCGAATTACATCAAAACATTCAATGGGCAAAACTCAATAATTTCCCCGGATCAGACAAACCAACCGATGTGACTTCCTGGTTCGCCTCCGAACCTTTAGCAGCAATACAGCCTTTTTTAGTTAAAATTCCAACGATGCGATCTGAGGAGAACCAGTAATGAAGCTGGTTCAAACGTCTATTTTCTTTATAAGTGCCTGTCTGCTGGGGCTACTCTTTTTAATTGTGTTAGGTGCATGGAGTTACCATGAGGTCGAGTCAAAACGCTATGAACTTAATTCGCTTGCTAAGCTAAATAACAAAATTGATGCGTTATCTGTCGGCAGCGATAACTTATTGATTTTTCGACCAGATGACGGTTTGTGGCAGGTTTTCCTAAGTGATGCTCGACAAATCCAGAAAGATCTCTCAGAGCTGGAACGAGGCAAGTTTAATGCCCAAAGGGCAATGCGGCATATCGATCAGTTGATTAAGTCGGTGGAAGATGCGTATCAAAGTCTGCCGGACAATACTGATCCCATAATCGATGACTCTCAGATGAATCCTTTGTCGTTACCATTGAGATCCCGATTACTTATCAATCAGGTTGCTGATCATGGTATTGCGATTGAAAGTTCTATTGATCAATTGATGCAGGAAAATCAGCAAGTTATTGAAAGTCATATAAACCGTATTCTGTTTGTTTTCATGTTATCAACGCTGATCTTTGGTGTGTTATGTGTATTGGCATTCAATATGATTTATCAGCGTATCGCCCTGCCTACCCGAAATCTTATCAATACCATCCAAAAAATATCGCTTAATGACAACACAGCTCGGGCTGAGGTATTTGGCAAAGATGAAATGGCAGAGTTATCCATGGCTTTTAATGCGCTGCTGGATCAAAAGGATCGCTCAAACCAACAGATCATCCTGCAGCAGAGTGAGTTAAAAAAACAGGCTGAATTACTGGAAATTGCCGGCAGAATTACCCGGTTTGGTGGATGGTCAGTGGATATGACAACCAAAGAGGTTATTTGGTCTGATATGGTGGCCAAAATCCATGGCAAACCAGAAGGCTATAGTCCAACCATTGAAGAAGGTTTAGCCTTTTATATTGCTGAGCATCAGCCACGTATGCAGGAATTATTTACTGCCTGCTATCAGCAGGGAATTCCTTATGATGCAGAGTTACAGATCATCAATTCTGCTGGAGAACCCATCTGGGTTCGTACTTCTGGTGAAGCTGTTCGGGATATCGATGGCAATATTACAGGTGTGCATGGTGCTTTTCAGGATATCACTGAACGTATGGAGCTTGAAAACCGTCTGCGACAATCTCAAAGATTGGAGGCAGTTGGTCAGTTAACGGGGGGTGTGGCACATGATTTTAATAATCTGCTCACGGTGGTTATTGGCAACTCGCAAATCCTTTCAGAATCATTTGAGGATTCCAACAGACTCAAACCGTTAGCGGATATGATTTTACAAGCCGGTTACCGAGGCGCGGAGCTAACCCGTAGCCTATTAGCCTTCGCCCGTAAACAGCCGCTTGATCCCAAGCCAGAGAGTATCAAGCAACTTATCGATCAGCTCTGGCCGTTATTGGAGCGTGCTGTAGGGGAAGGAATTGCCATCAAGTTTATTGCTGAAGGTCCATTAAGGCCCGTCTTGGTCGATGCAGGACAGTTTGAAAATGCTCTGCTTAATCTGTCTTTAAATGCAAAAGATGCAATGCCAAAAGGCGGACAATTGGTCATTGAAGCCAAAAATACCCATTTACCGGAACAATATGCTCAAAATAATGACATCAGTTCAGGTGATTACGTTGTGCTTGCCGTTTCGGATTCTGGCTGTGGTATTGATGCAGAAAAACTTGATAAAGTATTTGAGCCTTTTTACACCACCAAATCCAAAGACAAAGGGACAGGCTTAGGGTTGGCAATGGTTTATGGCTTTATTAAACAAAGTAACGGTCACGTTAATATCTATTCCGAGCCTGGACAGGGCACAACAGTAAGACTTTACCTGCCAGTCGCAATTGATAATACACTCCAGCGTAAAGTTAATACTCAAGAACCCAACAACTTACAGATTGGTCATGAAACTATTTTAGTGGTTGAAGATGATCCTATGGTAAGGGAATATGTATTAACGCAACTGACAGCTTTAGGTTATGACGTATTGTCAGCCGCTGATGGCAAGCAGGCAATGGATATTCTGCAATCTGAACAGAAGATTGATCTGCTATTAACAGACGTTGTGCTACCTGAAGGATTTAATGGCCGAAAAATAGCTGAGCTGGCACTGAAGCTGAGACCATCATTGCGTATTTTATATACTTCAGGTTATACCGAAAACTCTATTGTTCACCATGGTCGACTTGATAAAGGGGTATTACTCCTATCTAAACCCTATAAGCGTGAAGAGCTTGCCAGTAAAGTCAGAATGGCGCTTGATGGCGAAGGACAAGTCTCATCGGATTAAACTAAATCAAGTTGATCTATAAAAGTACAATCCTGACAGAATCCTTAGTCTAGTTTTTGTTTGTATTACAAATTCCTTTTTTTGTATGACTCATGTGAAGTTATCTTTTTTACAGTTATTTGTAAAAATTTCATGACGCTTTCGAAATTTTATTTACCTCATAATTCACTCAATTACCTCGCCAGCTACACGTTCAAATCTGTCAATGCCCTATAGCAAGAATTAATGCCAAGTGTGACGTTTCGCAGTTAATTTTTATTCGGATTGGCATAACGGTTGCGTAATATTTTGTGCGAGGAATAATGAGATTAGTGCGCTAAATCTAAAGCGTTTTTAATCATTAAAGTAATTGAAAAGTCGGCTTTAGTATTAATAGTGGTGACTCGTTTGAGGATTGCTAATTTAGAGCCATCAAAAGTATTCCTTGTAAATATATGACTGTTTTTTTACTCAGACTATAGAAGGCATTTATTAGGAGGAAGCCATGAAAAACACGAGAATCCTGACATTTGCTTCTTTTACTCTATTTGCATTGCCAGCAGTCGCTGTAAACCCTTATGCAATGGAAGATAATAGCTGGATCAGTATTAATGGTGAAGTTACCTCTGTCACCGCTGATGCGTTTGAATTGGATTATGGTGATGGTCAGATCACTGTAGAAATGGACGATGGTGATCGTGATGCGGATGGTTACAAGTTAATGATGGGAGATGAAGTCAGAGTCTCAGGCATGATTGATGATGATTTTTACGATCTGACTACTATAGAAGCCAGCAGTGTTTACGTAAAAAATATTGATACCTATTTTTATGCGAGTGCAATGGATGAGGAGGATATAGGTTATTCCATAATCTCACCCAGTGTAACGGACACAGTAGTGCAGGGGACCATTACCAGCGTAGATGTGAATGGAGAGCAATTTACGCTGGATTCTGGACTTCAAGAGCTGACTGTCGAAGTGGATGAGTTGACATACAATCCACTTGATGACGAGGGATTTCAACAGCTGGATGTGGGGGACAGAGTAAGTGTGCAGGGAAGCATTGACCACGACTTTTTTGAGGGTCGAGTTTTTGAAGCGAATTATGTAACGACTCTTTATAGCGCTTCATAATCTTTTTAAATACAACAGGCCATGCTGGCTCAGTCGGCATGGCCTTATTTCTAATGTAACGTTTCAAGCGATTATTCTAGAGTTTTATTTTAGTAAGCCGCTTTTATTGTATTGGCTAAACACCTAAAAAATTTAGAGGTGATTGTAAAAATTACATGACTTCGTCATTGGCTGTACATGAAAAATTCATAAGAGAATTTGATTATAAAGTTAATGTGTTTTGTGTTAATTCTATTTCAACATACTGATTTTAAATAGTAATTATTTTAGTTTTTCCGTGTATTTTATAGTAATAATTATTTTGGCATGAGGCTTGCGACATTGTTTAATACAAGGAAAGCATTCGGCTCTTTCTTTGATTTAATACTTGAATACAAAAATTGCCGTTAAATAAAAAGGAGAATGAAATGTTTAAGCAACTATTTCTTTCAACTGCAATTGCTACAGCTTTTGCTGTTACACCTGTCTTAGCAGATGATCATGAAAAAATGAATAAAGATGATCCTGAGTGGGAACAAAAAGTTAATAAAACCAAACACGACATGGACAAAGATCACAAGAACAAAGATCATAAGGATAAAAGCAGTCAGGATGGTAAAACTGTGACCTATGACGAAATGGATGAAGACATGGACGTGGTGCCTGACAAAGAGGCCTATGATAAGAGTAAGAATGGAAACGATAAGCACCCAGCGCATAAAATGGGCGAGGAAGGATATCCTCAATAAAGTAACTTGAGCGCTAAATAAAATTCTAAGTTCAATGGGAGCGTAGCGTTTTTAATGGAGTAAGTAGCTGGTTGATTTCTCAGTGTTGACCAACTAATTTACTATGGAAGTAACGCTACGTTTTCATTTTTTTATCAAGCTAATTTTTCACCTAAGCACTTCATTTTTAGCAAATGAAATGTTAAATCCTTAAGACATTTAACTTCATATTCTTATTTAACATAAGCCTTAATGCTTTCTTTAGCATTTTGGATAGGAGTTTAAAATGGCTACACAACTCATTAAAATGACGATTTTTGCCAGCATGATTACGAGTCTGCCTTTATTGGCAGATGAAATGAATGATGTAAACGAGATAGAAAATCCTGTTACTCATAGTAATAATATTTCAAGTGACAAATCTAGCCGGGGTACTGTGACACAAGGTGTAATAGGAGCTGAAGCAGATGAAAACAAGAAGCTGGTTCCAGAATCATCCCCCGCTGCGACGGAAAAGGATACTGATCCCAATATCCGTCTGAAAGATGAGATCACTGAAGATATTGAAACATTTGAAGCGGAATAATGATTTAGGGCTTGTTTATCTTTCATATCCACCACTGCTGGCGGCTATTTTGTGTCCGACAAGGCGGAAAGCACGCCGTGTAGTCTTCCTACATAAGTGATTTACAACCCAGGCGGCCAATAATTTATTTTATAACTGTTTAAGTGTCTGACAGGCATTATGTCCCTCACTTAGTAAAATGATGTTTTTGTGTATACAAGCATCGTTCCAGCCATTTACATTATCCGGAGCGGCTCGTTTGGAAAAAAATTCCAAGTCTACGGCCACTGTATCGGTAAATTGATACAGTTCAGTTCGTTCACTCTTCCATTGGCCAACCCAACCACCTTCAGCATTTTCAATCAAGGTTTGGCGTTGATACTGCTTTTCAAACCCGGCCGCTTCAACATCTGCAATCTGGATTAACTGATCATTAAACGAGATTTTATAGAGTAGCATCAGGCCTAGTAAAAGTGCCGCAAAACATAGGGTATTAATAAAATGATCTGTGGTGGTTAAACCGGGATTTTTGATATGGCATTGGACACAATTATTGGCTGTTCGTGCTACCTGATATTCACAGTTTCGACATTTAACCAGTTTTGCCATTGTAAATTCCCTTTTTTATATTGTTGGTCAGAACAGGAAAGGTCAGCTGGCAAGCTTGCGATAGTTATCTAAAATCCAATGCACTCTTTCACAGGCTTGAATGTAATCCACGATCATCGAAACAGGGGGGGATTGGATGCCCTCGATACTCATACGGGTATATTCAAGGCTGTGGATTAGACTTCCCAGTCGGGGATCCAAAACTGTGATTTCACCAATATTAAGCCTGCCCTGTTTAATTAAATCATTGTTTGGCTTGTCTGAAGATGCAGATAAATAATTGATTTCCTTTTCTAAAACATCCCAGGCTTTACGCATGGAATAAATGGGGAACACTGTGGCTTCTTTTTTCAGTGACATCCATTCCTTCTCTGCTTTCTTTGCATGATTGTTATTCATAATCATTATTCCCAAATGGGTTTATAAGGCTTGGCCTAGGTTTTACTAAGCTGTTGTTTACGTTCTGTAATTTTTTCACCTAGTAATGCAAGATCCACACTGCTGTCTTGCATTAAAGGAAACATTTCGTCTTCTTCTTCCTTAACATGATGTTCGATGTACTCAGAGAGCACTTTTACTTTGGCATCAAACAATTCTTCATCGGCCTGCATTTGCTGAATTTGCTTGATTAACATCTTGGCACTGTCGTGTTCAACCTGTGCTTCATCTACCAGATCTTTTGCATCAGCAAGTTTTTCACGAAAAGCAGGGTAGATAATTTCTTCTTCTAATTGGGTATGCAGTGTAAGTTCTGCACAAATTTCATCTGCCAGTTTTTTCTTATGAACAAACGCATATGGCCCGAGCTCTTCGTATTGGGCAAACGCCTGTTTGACTTTCTGATGATCTTTTTTCAATAAGCTTATGGCGTTGTTCTGTGTCTCTTTTGCATCAGTCATGTTTTAAAACCTTTCGATTTATGGAAGTAAGTATCAGTCCTTTTGCAAATTATGTACCTGAGATAAATAAATCTTTGCCACAGCTTGGTGCGCTTGAATATAGCGGTGAGTTTTATAAGGGTTATGTGAATAAAAGAAAATAAAATATGGGTAAAAATTACTGGCAGTTACAGAAAAATTTATAGGGATAAAACTGAATTTACTCTACGAGTCCAAGACTGAAGTTTCCCTAACCTCATTAAGGCTTACTTTCGATGTCTGGCACAAGGCTTGCTGACAGTGATTAACATGCACTTCTCAAGTGTGATTTAAACCAAGAAAGAATTTCCAAAGTTTGTATTGAACGATAAGTTAAATGTAATGCTGAAAGGATAAACATAATGACTGAAATGAACTCGGAAGATCTAATCAAAAAGCTCAATAATTTAATTGAACTCGATTACGATGCCATTGCTGCCTATAAAGCAGCGATTGAGCGTCTTGAAGATATGCAATTTAAACAACAGCTAGCCGCATTTATGGAAGACCATCAAAACCACATTACGGCTTTAAGTGAATCAGTAAGGCTGGAAGGTGGTAATCCGGCTGATGGCGGTGATTTAAAACAAATACTGACTAAAGGCAAAGTTGTGATAGCCGAATTGGGTGGAGATGATGCGATTCTTAAAGCAATGAAAATGAATGAAGAAGTTACTAATAAAAGTTATGAAGAAATGGTTAATGAGCCCTTCCCGGGAACAATAAAACTCATTTTACAAAACGGTTTGGCAGATGAAAGGCGGCATCGAGCATGGCTTAATGCAACGCTCGAGCAAATTTCTTGATTGCGTACAAATAAACTCAATTCGTTAACTAATCAGACCTCTATGGCAAAGATTAATCATTAGGAGTTAATACTATGTGGAAAGCACTTTTTTTGACCATGACACTAGCTTTCTCGTCGGTCATATTATCTGGATGTTCAGATGAGCAGGATAATCAGATGGGGCAAGACTCTGAGCTTGATGCTGACCCACAGTGGAGCGAAAACCCCTATGGTGACGAGGATGTGGAGGAAATTGAAAACCCTCAATCAGCTGAAGAAATCAACCGCAACAAAGATGATGACGATTTAACAGAACCTCCTCCTTATGATGAAGAAGAAAGTGGTTTAGATGAGGCAACTGAACAAGGTGTTGGGCAGCAATATTAAGATTGCTTCACCGAATTCTGTCTTATCAACGAGAACCCAATAAATCATAGAGGTTTATTGGGTTTTCTTTTAAATTAATGAATTTTTGACCCCATTTGGGCACCTGATTGATTCTGTCTCCATGGTTTACCCTCACAAAAAGCATAATTTTTACAGTCTGCAGTGCAACCACGGCAAGGTAACCGTTTCGATTGCAGGCTGTGTTTCAAATTTGGCTCAGATTTACTATTACGCATATTTCCAACTCGTTTAATAATTGATTATTAAAGTAGCGTTTTCCAGGTGAATATGTCGTGAAAAATTTATTCTTCTGCAAAAAGTAAGCTTTCAAATAAAACCATTGCCACTTATTAAACTGCTTTAGCTTCAGCTCTGGAAAAGACTATGATGTCTGCAGAATTAAATAGCGTTATTTTCATCGACAATTCAGCCGATATAAATAAGGATTTATAACAATGCGTTGGAAGGGAAGACCCAAAAGCAGCAATATTGAAGACAGACGGGCCATGCGAAGTTCAGCCGCAGGTGGTTTTGGACGTGGTGGTTTACGATTATTACCGTTGGTTTTTCGATTTCTTGGTTTTAAAGGTACTTTGTTAGTTATCGTCTGTGTGGTTGCATATGGTTTGTTTACCGGCAATTTAGGCAATATGCTGTATGCGCTAGGACTGGGAGACAGTCCGCCAACCAGTGTTGCTACAGAAACGCTTAATCAAACGCCACAAGAAAAGGAACTGGTGGAATTTGTTTCAGTAATCCTCGCCGATACCGAGCAGACGTGGAGCAGTATCTTTCAGGAAAATGATGAGCAGTATCAGGAGCCTCGTCTGGTATTATTCAGAGGAGCGGTACGATCGGCCTGTGGAACGGCTCAGTCAGCAATCGGCCCTTTTTATTGTCCAGCGGATCAACAGATTTATCTGGATCTGAATTTCTTCGATCAACTCAAAAACCGATTCAAAGCTCCTGGTGATTTTGCTCAGGCCTATGTGATTGCTCATGAAGTAGGGCACCATATTCAGACTCTGATGGGGATTTCAGAGAAAGTTCATGCTGCCCGCAGCCGGTTAAATGAAACAGAAGCCAACAAACTCTCAGTGAAACAGGAATTACAGGCAGACTGTTTTGCCGGTATCTGGGCCAATCATGCAAATGATCAACGTCAGCTTCTGGAAACCGGTGATATTGAAGAAGGTTTACGAGCCGCCAGTGCAATAGGGGATGATACCTTGCAAAAACAATCGCAAGGCTATGTTAGCCCTGACTCTTTTACCCATGGCAGCTCTCAACAACGCATGCAATGGTTTAAAACGGGGTTTGAAACTGGAGATATCGCGCGTTGTAATACATTTGCAAACGGTTAATGCCCTTTGGCAAGAGTTTTTTATTTTAAAAATTACAGCGACTTTGCATCACTGGATGCAATTCTTTTGGAAGCTTAAAATTTAATATTCCCCATTTTGTATTGATTAATGTACTTAACACAGACCATTTCGATGCTTTCGTTAGTATTTATGGATGTGATTAATACCAAAAACGGGCTATTTAAATTACGGTCAATTACACCTTTTGGATTATTGCTTGCGGGTGCAGATACCAGCAACATAGAATGGCGCGTTTTTTCTTATAATTATTTGGAGTTTAACAATGTCAGAACCCGTATGGTTTAGAACCGCAGAAGCCACCGTTTTTGCCAGTGAAGATCAAGGCACCGATGCAATGCCGGAAATTTTAATTGGCAGCACCAAAGGTCCGGCAGGCCAGGCATTTGCCAATTTGATGGGGCAGACAGAAGGTCACACCCGTATGTTTGCCATTCGTGCCACCAATCAACAGGTTAAACCTGCAACCATGATCGTGCCTAAAGTCACCATCAAATCTAGCAGTTATGTGGAACTGTTTGGTGGTCCAGTACAATCCGCGGTGGCTGATGCGGTATTGGATAGTGTTATTGAAGGCGTAATACCAAAAGAACATGCCGATGATTTGTGCATCGTGGCGATGATTTGGATCGCTCCAGATGCGGCTGCTAATCCGGATGTTGATCGCAAGGATTTATACCGCACTAATTACGAAGCCATGAAACTGGCCATCAAACGTGCGATGTCAGGTTCACCAACCATTGATGAGCTGATTGCCAACCGCAATAAAATCCATCATGAAATGTATGATCCTGAGACTGGTGAATCAGCCTGGTAAGTTAAACCCGTATTCACTAAAAAACCCTCTTTGTGTAAGCAAAGAGGGTTTTTTTATGGTTGAAGGGCAAATAAAAGCCTATCAATGCTCGTTAAATAACCTTTCATAGAAACCACGTTCAAAATCGCGTAGTGGCTTACGCGCTACATTGCGGTTATCACTATCTGAATGGTAATTGGAAAGTAACTGTACAAAGTACAATGACTTACCTGATTTTGTATTGATTTTGCCGGCCAGATTGTAAACGCCATATATAGAACCGGTTTTTGCCGTTACTTTACCACTCAATGGGGTATTGATCAGGCTGCTGCGGTATCGCAGGGTTCCTGACTGGCCAGATACGGGAAGCGTATCAACCAAACCCAGTTCCTTGTTGCTGAAGATGTACTGGACCACCTGCATTAATTGCTTGGCGGTGACCCTATTGTTACGTGATAACCCTGAACCATCCATGATGATGGCACGAGATAAATCAATACCGGCTTTTTCCTTAAATACCGCTTTGATGGCAGCCGCACCATTCTCATAACTACCAGGTTGTTTGTAATAAACTCGGCCTACCGTTTTAAGCAGATTATCAGCAATCAGGTTATCCGACCGTTTCATCATCAAATCGATTAGGGTCATCAATGGTTCAGATTGATGCAAGGCAATAACGGTGCCGTTTGCGGTATCGTCACGAATAATTTTGCCACGTAATCTGATTCCGGCACGATCCAGTTCCTCTTGAAGAACCTCTTTGAGATATAAGGTGGTGTTTTGTACTGCGAGATGGAAGTTTACCGGTAAACGATGTGAACCAACGCAGCCGTTAAGAGAGAAATGATTTTTATTGTCGGCAGTCAGCTTGAGATCACAATCAATATTCTGATTTTCCAGGCCTTCGCGGATGATGATATCGTCAGCACTGATACTGATATACGGCGAGCCACTGGCTTTCAGACCTTTAACGGGGGCTGGGGAAGTACCCTCTATTTTTCCGTAGATACAGTTACCATTCATGGTAATGCTACTGGAAGGTGCACTGTAACAGACACCCATAATATCCCATGGTAAGCCAACAGCACGCTCAGAGGTGTCGAAGGCGCTGCCATTCAAATAGAGGTTTCCATCGATAGTAGTTTGCTTGAGTTTAAGCTTTTCGACCAAAACACGCAGATGGGTACGAGTAAAAGTCGGGTCACCACTGAAATTGATTATGGCATCTTTTTCAGTCGTTTCCATTGTGGTTTCAAACCGAAAATCTTTATCCAGAACCAGGCGAGCTCCGAGACCGGTAATGATTTTCTGCAAACTGGCAGGTTGTTGGAACTGTTCAGCACGTTCAGAGTAAATTTCCTTGCCACTTGCAGTATCGACAACATACAAAGCAATATCTGCACCTTCCGGTGTAGGCTTGCCATTCAATGCCGGGTCAGAGAAAGTTTGTGTAGCTTGAGTTGAAAAACTAAATAAAAGCAACATTGCCAGAGTGAGATATTTGGTCATACAGTCCAGTGAAACTTGAGTTTAAGGTTGAAAGTTTGCAAAGCCTAACATGAAAATCAGCATTTGATTTGAAACAAAAAGCTGTCGTTGGAGAAACTCTCACAACAACAGCGTATGGCAGGTGAAACTTAAGTGTACATCGGTTTGTTTTCGGCCACATTCATCCAGCCTTTGGCTATTCGGTAGATAACCCAAATCGCATTTGCCAGCAGAATGAAAACACCGATAACAACGGCACTCAATAAAGCACCAATCAAGCCCCACAAAAGACAAAACCAGAAGGTACGGATCTGCCAGCGAAAATGTGACTCAAGCCATGTACCACGGACATCATCACGTTTGATGTAGTTCATGATAACGGCCACCAGGAAGGTTAAACCAACAATAAATGATGCTGCTTGCAGTGCATAAATGACAATCGTCAGTGTTTTGGCTTGATTAGAATTATTTTTCATAACGGGATCTGGGGAAGGAGTTGGAATGACTCTGGGTTCAGACATGAATTATCCTTTGGTTATCTGCCTGCAAGGATAAATCTTTTGCAGGAAGATACCAAAATTTTTATCTCAGGAAAAAGTTAAGTTAGGAAAAGTTTTTGTACCGCTTAGATTAGTTGGTTTGATTAATTAAGCGTTTCGTGAGGAGTGGAGTTGTCGCAGTGTGCACATCCATCAATTAAATGGGCATGATTGTAAAATTTTCTTCTGGCTACATGTATTGCCGTTTTGCTATCCGGCAAGTCACCCAAATGAACCCGTTCTACCGGAGGTGGCAGGTTAGGGCATCCTTCTGGACACACATGATGAATATCGCATCCGTTGTTGGGTAAGTTAGGATTTGAATCTAAGTAATAACTTGCCATATCGATATCTCCCTGATTTTAAAAACATCTTTGTTTTCCGTTAGGCCAGTATTGGACTAACAGGTAAGTCACATAATTATTAATACTCCTATAACTCTATTCAACGTAAATGAATAATTCCTGTTTTCACAGGAAACTTTACCCGTGAACACCTAAGGAAAACGGAAAACCTATCAATTAACAATAGGTTGAAGCTGTATATTTAGATACTTAATTCAATGTTATTTAAACAAAATAACAATCCTTCATAGAAAAATGATAACTAAGTCACGCTTTTCGCGCAATAACGTAAAAAATAATTCAAAAGTGTTAAATGTGTCACGTTTATTATGCTTACAAATCGGTTTTAACGATTGTTTTTATATGAATAAACTGTTTTACAGCTCAATTCGTTGTCAGTATTGTGACAATCCTAAACAAATTAGCCACTACAACGAAATTATATAGGGATTTAATCATATGAAAACAACCAGCCAATTAGCTGATATTGGTGTCGTCGGCCTTGCTGTAATGGGCCAGAATCTTGCTTTAAATATAAACGATAAAGGCTTTACTGTTGCAGTTTACAATCGTACAAGCACAAAGGTAGATGAATTTATGCAGGGCCCTGCAAATGGCACCAGAATCATTGCCTGCCACGATTTGAAAGCATTTACTGAATCTTTGCAAAAGCCCAGGAGGGTGATGCTGATGGTAAAGGCGGGGAATGTAGTCGACAGCTTTATTCAGCAACTTTTACCGTATCTGGAGAAAGGTGACATCATTATCGATGGTGGTAATTCTTTGTTTAATGACAGTGATCGCCGTACTCAGGAATTACATCAGCAAGGCATTCTGTTCATTGGCAGTGGTGTGTCTGGTGGTGAAGAGGGGGCCCGACATGGACCTTCGTTAATGCCTGGTGGCAATAAAGCCGCATGGCCAGCAATAAAAGACATATTCCAATCAATTTCTGCCCAGGTAGATGGTGAGCCTTGCTGTGACTGGGTAGGAAATGATGGCGCAGGTCATTATGTGAAGATGGTGCATAACGGCATTGAATATGGTGATATGCAACTAATCTGCGAAGCTTATCAAATGATGCGCGAGGGCATGGGCCTGTCGGGAGATGAAATACAGCAAGTCTTCGCAGAATGGAACGAAGGCATACTGGACTCCTACCTGATTGAAATTACTCGTGACATTCTTAAAGTAAAAGAACCCGATGGCAGTTTGTTAATTGACCATATTCTGGACACTGCAGGCCAAAAAGGTACCGGCAAATGGACAGGTATGAACGCATTGGAGTTAGGTACGCCGCTAACCTTAATTGGTGAGGCAGTATTTGCCCGTTGTTTGTCAGCCTTGAAAGATGAACGGGTTACGGCTTCTCGCGTATTGCCGTCCAAGGCAACCGCATTTACCGGGGATAAACGTGAAATGATTGATGCGGTAAGAGATGCACTTTATGCCTCGAAAATCATTTCCTATGCCCAAGGCTACATGTTAATGCGTGAGGCAGCGGCAACCTATGGTTGGCAGTTGAACTATGGTGGTATCGCGATGATGTGGCGTGGAGGCTGTATTATTCGGAGTCAGTTTTTATCCAACATCCGTGATGCATTTGAGCGTGATCCGAACTTGCAGAACCTGTTGCTGGATGAGTTCTTTATTGACGCCATTAGCGAAGCATTACCTGGCTGGAGAAAAGCGGTCGTTAAAGCGATTGAGATTGGTGTGCCGGTACCGACATTCAGCAGTGCTTTATCATTTTATGACGGTTACCGCAGTAAACGTTTGCCAGCCAACCTGTTACAGGCACAACGCGATTATTTTGGTGCGCATACCTACGAACGACTCGATAAACCCCGAGGTGAATTTTTTCACACCAACTGGACAGGGCGCGGCGGAAACATATCTGCAAGCAATTACGATGTCTGAATGAATTCAATGCATTAGTGATATGTTTGCCGGTTTCCAACTGGTGTGGACGTTCAATACAGAACCTGCAATGTTTTCGATTTGGTGGATTATGTACTTTATATTGTCACTGGGTTGGGATTGAACGTTGCGATGATGACAGCCGGTCTTGATTCTATTTCTGCCAGCCTATTGGCGCAATTAACAGAGAGGTTTTGCAGATGAAAATTATTATTCTGGGTGCGGGACAGGTCGGCAGTTCGACGGCAGAAAGTCTGGTCAATGAAGGTAACGATGTCACGGTGATTGATCAAAACCCGGTATTGCTGGAGCGATTGCAGGAGCATCTGGATATTCGAACGGTGGTCGGATATGCAGCACATCCTGGCACCTTGTTAAAAGCAGGTATTAAAGACACCGATATGCTGATCGCAGTCACACATAATGATGAGATCAACATGATTGCCTGTCAGATTGCCAGTTCACTATTTAATACGCCCAAAAAACTGGCACGGATACGTGCCGCAGATTATCTGGAATACCCGGCTTTATTTGCGCTGGATGCCGTGCCAATTGATGTCATTATCAGTCCTGAACAATTAGTTACTGATTACATTACCCATCTGATTGAGCAACCTGAAGTTTTGCAGGTTCTGACCTTTTTTGAAGATCGTGCACGACTGGTCGCCGTTAGAGTAGATGCCGGTAGTATTATGGATGGTAAAGCGATCCATGATTTGCTGGATCTGCTCCCCAAAATTCAAATGCGTATCGCGGCCATTTTCCGCAATGAGAGTGCTATTCCATTGGGTGGAAAAATCATTTTGCAGGCTGAAGATGAAGTGTTTTTTCTGGCCGAAAAACATCAAATCAGTGAGTTGGTAAAAGTATTCAAAAAAGATTACCAACCCTATAAACGAATATTTATTGCCGGTGGTGGACAGATTGGTAAACAACTGGCACAGCGACTGGAAAAGTCGCATAACGTTAAAATTATCGAACATAATGAAAATCGGGCACGGGTGATCGCCGAAGATCTGCATCACAGTCTGGTATTGCATGGTGATGTAGGCGATGCCGGCCTGCTTAAAGAAGAATATATTCATAAAACGGATGTGTTCTGCGCCGTGACTAACGACGACGAAGCTAACATTTTGTCTGCGATGTTGGCCAAGCGTCTGGGAGCTCGCAAAACCTTTTCCATTATCAGTAAGGCCAGTCATGTTGAACTTGTTGAAGGAACCAGCATTGATATTGCCGTATCGCCCGCACAAATCACCATTGGGACCTTATTGACCCATATTCGTCGTGGTGATGTGATTACCGTGCATTCCTTAAGACAGGGGGCTGCAGAAGCAATAGAGATTGTGGCACATGGTGATAAGCAAACTTCTAATGTTGTGGGACGCAAGCTCTCAGAACTCAAACTACCTAAAAGTGCTACCGTCGGAGCGATATTACGCAAAGAAAAGATTTTGTTTGCCGAAAAAAATATTCAGATTGAAAGCGGCGATCATCTGGTCATCTTTTTGACCGAACAGCAGGATGTCGATGAGGTTGAAAAATTGTTTCAAGTGGGATTTGAGTTTCTGTAAATCAATTTATTACAGATGTAGGAGCTTCAGTTTGTATCATCCGTCTTGAATATTTACTTTTTCCTTAAAAGTTCATCTTGATAATGAAACAATATCTGTGATTTTCTAAAGCATGCCAATTGAAGTCTATGCAGTTTTTATATTCACCTCAGCGTTGCTGGCCCTAGCCCCCGGGCCAGATAATATCTTTGTGCTTACCCAGTCAGCACTTTATGGTAAACGCAGTGGGATTCTGATTACCTTAGGTCTATGTACTGGCTTGGTTTTTCATACCTGTTTAGTGGCATTTGGTGTTGCCACTATTATACAAACCTCTGACTGGGCATTGAGTGCTTTGAAGGTCATCGGCGCACTCTATTTGGTCTACCTCGCCTGGCAGATGCTTAACAGTCAGACAGAAGATTTATCAGGTAAAGACGTAGTATTAAGTGATACAAACTTATATCTGCGCGGCATTGTGATGAATGTAACTAATCCCAAAGTTAGTATTTTCTTTTTGGCCTTTCTACCACAGTTCGCCAGTTCAAACTATGGTGCGATTACCCCACAAATTATATTGCTCGGGACTATATTTGGTGCTGTTTCACTCTTTATCTTTAGTGGTATTTCCATATTAGCTTCCAAGCTTGGTGACTTGCTTAAAAGAAAACCCAATGCTCAGGTTTATCTCAGTCGTATGACAGCACTGATTTTTGTTGTGTTGGCGTTTAATCTTTTGATGGGCCTAATTAGTTGAGTCAAAACGCTAAAAGTCAGTAAATTGACTCAGTGCCTTGTTGACGTTTAACGCAGGCATCAAAAATCTGGTCATGAATAAAATCCGCTGATTTACTGGTTGGCTGGATAAATACCTGTTTGGCAATTTGCAGTAAATCATCACGGCCTTGAGATTTTTTGTAAATCGATTTTATCTTGGTTTCAAACGTTTCCCAGTCGTCGCCCTCGGTTTGACGGATTTTCTGGATTTCATAGGCAGTACCTGCCTGATAGGCACAACTTGTAATGGTCCCATGCTCAAGATTTTCTGCCTGGACTGAACCTATGCTCACACAAACAATTGTCATCATGACTAAGTGTTTCATCTGACATACCCCACTACTAAAACATACACAGAAACCTTGTTAAATACTTTGAATCATCATGACATATTATCTACAGAATAATACCAGTCTAATAGGAATGGCTTGTATGACAGGGCATTGCTATGCTAACAAGGGTGCAGGAAGTCCAAAGGAGCTGAAGTCTATGAGTAAAGAAATAGAACAAAGCATGATTGTGTTGGCACGACATCGTTTAAAATGGTTGAGGGTTGCCCTGGCTGGGCGAAATGCCGATCTGAATCTGGTGCAGAACACCTTTCATCAGCTGACAGGGCTGACCAGTTTAAGGTTTGTCCAGGATAATGGTCTGAGTCTGGTGACAGCGAAAGAACTGGCCATTATCGATAATCTGGCGATATTAAATGTTCAGCAACAACACCCTGAAGTATTGGAAAAGTTTTCCAATGAATCACAGGAATTGTCTAAATATCTGGATATGCCTGCCCGGGACTTGCTTGATTTGCTGTTCAAGGAAGGGGGCAGGTTTCAGAATCAGGAAGCCATTTCAGTAGCTATGCACCGGGGCTTGATCAGTGATATTCATCATGAAAAAGAAGCCTACGACAGATTGAATGCACGTGAACAGAAACAGGATATGTGAAAAACCTGTTTACCAGTCTATGTTTTTTCCTTGCCAATCCAGAAATGACAATTTACCGTCAGTTGGTAAACCCTTTAGAATTTCAAACAATCTATCGGCAACAAAATCCGGAGTGAATAACTTATCGTCAGGCACATTTGTATTGTATGGACGAGACAGTGGGGAGTCAGTAGTACCGGGATGGAAGGCCAGTAACTTGACCATTTTGGCGCGACGGGCATATTCAATGGCAGTGGATTTTAACAACATATTCAACGCTGCCTTGCTGGCGCGATAGCTGTACCAGCCCCCCATATGATTATCATTAATGCTGCCAACCCGTGCACTGAAGATAGTTACCTGACAGGTTTCAGCGTACTTGAGTACAGGTAAAAGCTGTTTCAGCCACAGTACAGGGGTAATCGTATTGATATTAAACACATGGTTGATGGAGGCTGCTGTAAGTTGTTCCAGACGCTTTTCAGGTTTTACTGATGCATCATGCAGAATGCCATGACAGATGAAGACTTTTTCAAAGTTACGATGCTGTTCATAAAACTGCATCGACAGATTGCTCATACTTGCTTCGTCGTATTCCGACTGATACCAGATGACACCTGCAAACTTATCAGGTTGTGGCCCACGACTTACAACCACAATATTTTCAGCAGTTAAGTAGGTCAATAATTTTTCAATGATGGCCTGAGCAATCTGCCCACTGCCGCCAATAACGAGAGCAGATGTTTTCATTTGTTGATTATGCGCCTGATGATGTGAATTTTGTGTGTTAAAAAATTTACTCGTTCACACGCTCCTGCGTGTGAACGTAAGTAAGATAATTTCATTAGGAGCAATTTCTGAGATCCATTTAAATGCTTTATAAATTGCAAAACAAATTAGACTATTCAGTCATCATTCATTAACAATGCTTTAACGTTTCATACATCGAGCTATATTAAGCAGTGAAAACTTATCACTGCCGTCTGCTGACAAATGTTCTATCGGATACATGGTGGCGATAGCGTTCTTTTTTTCTGTAGGTGTTAATGGATCAGTGCACAATCTTATGAAAATACTCAAACAGCGATATCTGAATTTACTCAGTTTATTTTCATTGAATAACCTTATGAGTCTGGTCTTGTCAGTTTTAGTGACAGGTTTGCTCACGGTTCAGGCAGAAGAGGCGACCACTCGCGCTGAGGACTGCGGTGAAGCGGAAATTCGTTACAGTGATAGCCCGGAGCTTACTCGCGCAGAAAGAATAGCGTTAATGGAAAAAGCTTTTTTTGATTCGGTCAACCGCTTTGAGTCATGTAATTTGTCTGATCCAAATAATACGTCTGCAACTGGCAGCGATGGTGGCGATCAAGGTGGTGGAGAAAATCAGGCTGGTAATGCTGGTAATAGCCCTGTCGCCAGCCAGGAAATGCAGGGCACTGAACCTGAGACAGAAACGGAAAGCTCAATGCCAGCTCAGGCCGGTACAGCAGATTCAGATGAGCCATCTGAAAATGAGGGTGGTTCGGTGGTTTCTTCTGGTGGAGCAGATAACGGTGCTATCCCGGAAGATATTCCGTCCGCCAATAATGATGATGCCATTGCTGCACAAATCAGGCTCGCTGCTGAAGCTGAACAAGATCCAGAGATTAAAAAGAAACTCTGGAACGAATATCGTAAATATAAGGGGATGAACATTGTTGAAGACTGAATCATTTAGAGCCCCCTCCAGGTTTCTTATTTATCTGATTATTCTGACCCATGTGCTGACGGGGTGTGCTACTACATCCTCAGGCAGTTTAAAAACTGGTCCACAGCTGGCTTCTGCCCAGGAACAAAACAAAGAAATACCCTACCAGGGCGTTAAACTGGACGTTATTATTCCGGTCTTTTCACCAGGGTTATCAGCTTCCGCCGCTGAATACGAAGAAGAAGGCATCTGGCCCGAATTGAGACGAGCGGAAGCCAACCGATTTGCCTATAAATTAAAAACGGCTTTGGATGAAAGTGGTAAGTTTGGTGCGGTTCGAGTCGCCCCCAACAGCACTACCTCAGGTGATTTATTTGCCGTTGGTGAGATCATTGAATCAAATGGTCAAGAGCTTGAGTTTAGTCTCAGAGTGGTCGATGCCAGCGGCAAACAGTGGCTAAATGAAACCATTGATCATGAAGTTGGTGAAGGTTTTTACAAAAATCCCAGAAACGATGGCAAAGATCCCTACGATCCGGCTTTTGATAAAGCGGCCCAGGCGATAATTGAAGCCTTGCTCAAACAAAAGCAAAGTGAACTGGCTCAATTGCAAAATATTAATGATCTTCGTTTCGCCGCCAGCTTCAATGAACAGGCCTTTAATGAATATCTCGACACCAGTGGTCAACAAATCAAGCTGGTAAGTATGCCCAGCGATGCTGACCCAATGTTTGAAAGAGTCAAATCAATCCAGGTTCGTGAACAGTTATTTATTGATAATCTGCAGCAGAATTACAGTGCATTTTCCCAGCAAATGGATGACAGCTATCTGGCCTGGCAGGAAGCCAGTGCCACTGAAATGCAATTACGCAAAGAAGCCAAAACCAAAAGCATCTGGAAAATGATTGGCGGGGCAGTTTTGATCGGTGCAGCTGTTGCTGCCGCCACCTCAGGCAGTTCCAACGATCCTCGTTTTGGCCGTGATCTCGCTACGGTTGCCGGTGGTATTGGCGGTGCTGTGCTAATCAGCAGTGGCTTTAAATCCCGTGAGGAAGCCAAGTTTCATCAGGAGGCATTAAACGAGTTAGGTGAATCGGTGAACTTGGAAATGGCGCCACAGGTGATGACTTACGAAGAAGAATCGGTCGAGTTAACCGGTGATATTGATGAGCAGTTCCGCCAGTGGCGAGCTTTTTTGAACCGGATGTATCAATTAGAAGCCACGCCTGATGTGCAGCTATAAATCACGCTTGAGGTTCAGCCCTAGATCATGATCCATCAGAAAATCGCTGAGGCAAAACTCGCTAAACGAAAATTATTTTTCAAAACATTGCTTATTATCATTTTGCTGAGCGTGTTTTGCGTGGCGTTAATCTTGTGGGCATCAGCTCCCAAAAACAGTTTCAATAATGACGAAACTGAAAAGCCATTGGATATTGTTGATATTTCATCACAGGAAACTGTCAGCGAGGACCAAGAAACCTTGCGTCAGCAATATCTCGATGCCTATGCACATTTTGAAAATACAATTAAACCCGAGTTAAACAAGATCGATCTGCCCACGTGGGATAAACCGCTGGCCGACCGTTTAAATGCAAATGAAAGTGCTGCAATAAAACAGTTTGGTGAAGCTAAATATGCTAAGGCTAATGCGACGTTAGAAGCTCTGATTAAACTGGCTGAAACAACTATCGCAGATAGCCAGAATCAATTTGAATCGGCAATGCAAACTGCTCAACAGGCTTTTGATAACAATCAGTATGAGCAGGCTAAAGCAGCGATTTCCAAAGCATTGATGTTGGATAGTAGCTCTATTCAGGCTTCGGAATTAGCAGAAAGAATTGAGCTATTACCGGAGATTGCAGCTTTAGTTGAGCAAATTGAAGTCGCTAAAGTCGAAAATAATCGCCAGACCGAGCTGACATTAATCAATCAGTTATTAACGCTAACGCCAGAAAGAGAAGCGTTGAAGCAACGTGCTCAGGCGTTGCAAACCACACTCAATAATCAAAAATTTCAATCGCTTATCTCCCAATCCTATGCTGCAATTGATGACGGTCGCATTGAAGCCGCCAAATCAGCATTGAGTCAGGCCCGAAATATCTACTCCAATCGCTCCGAGCTTAGTGATGTCAATACAGCGATACAACAATATGAAAAAAACCAGCGGATTCAGTCGGGTCTGACCATCGCCGCCCAGGCCGAGTCCAATGACAACTGGCAAGCTGTAAAAACCAATCTTGAGCAGGTGGTTAAGGAAAACCCCAATAATAAATCAGCCACAGAAAAACTGGCCATGGCCAACAATATATTGTCACTGAATAAACAGATTGATGACTATTTGGAATCGCCTTATCGACTGTCAAACAACCAACTGGCAGCACAGGCGCGTGCTGCCATAAATGCTGCTGCAGCATATCGTAATCAAAGCCTCTCGCTGACCCGTAAAAGCCGTGAACTGGAAACGGTATTAACTGCAGTGAACCAGACGGTTCCTGTTGAAGTTCGTTCCGACAATCAAACGTTTATTCAGGTGCGGGGTGTTGGCAATGTGGGTGTGGTTGATTCAAAAGTGATTCAGCTTAAACCAGGCCAATATACTTTTGAAGGTAAACGGCAGGGTTACAAGTCAAAGTTAGTTGAAGTCACTATTCCTTACGATGTGAACCGTTTTAGTTTGACACTGGTGTGTGATGAGCCAATTTAATCAGCAACTGGAACTTGCCCGTAAACGTCAACACCGAATGTATCTGTGGTTACTGACATCATTTGTGCTGGTTTTCCTGATTATAGTGACGGTGATCTTTGCATCACGTGGTACCCGTGTCGAGGTTCAGCCGGATGATGCTTCTGATGTATCAATTAACGCTGAGTCCTGGCTGGCAATGGTTATTTTGGATTCAGTTTATTCGCTTGCCGAATCTACCCAGATTCAGGTGACGGCAGAAGGCTTTTATCCTCACAGCAAAACCATTGAACGAGCTGATACAGGCAAAGTCATTACGGTCACATTAACCCCGCTGCCGGCACAGGTTGTATTGTCCACATCGCTTGACGATAATCTCACTCAATGGCTGATAGACGATGAAATCATCGCAGTAGCGAATCACCTTGAATATGAACTTCCTGCGGGTGAGCATCAGCTCATTGCACAGCATCCACATTATCAAACTACGACGATCGATCTCACACTCAGTCGTGGTGAAACAGTCATTCAGGATGTTGAGCTGCCACCGTTGCAAGGTGAATTTGTTGTAAATTCGGTGCCAACTGGGGCAATGGTAACGGTAGATGCTGTTGAGGTTGGCAAAACACCACTCACAATGCCACTTCAAGGCGGTTTTCATGATGTGCAGTTAACATTGCAAAAATATGAAACCACCGAAGAAATTATCGAGATAAAAAATTCCAGCCCAACAATAGAAAGAAACTATCGTTTGTCTGCAGAAACAGCGGCTGTGTTGTTAAATCTTCAACCCTCAGGTGGTCAACTGACTTTGAATGGGCTGCGGATCGATAATCAGCATCGCATTTCGGTTGAAGCAGGTAAACAAAATCGATTGAACTATTCCAAGCCGGGTTTTTTCTCCAAAACTGAAACTTTCACGTTGGACACCAATGAAAAAAGAACCATTGGTCTCACCTTGGAAGAAGAAATAGGCAAGGTAGAAGTTCTATCCACACCATCTGCTGAAGTGAAAATTGATGGAAAAACGGTAGGGAATACGCCAATTGAGTTGGAATTAAATGCCATTCCACATGATGTACAGCTGAGCCTGCAGGGATATCGAACGGTCTCGAAAAGCATTACCCCAACGGCTAATGAACCACAAAAACTTTCCGTTACTTTAATTCCCGAAGCACAAGCCAAAAAGGCTGAAGCTCCAAGAGTGTATAAAACCAAAGCCGGTGGTGAAATGGCGCTGTTTTTCCCCAACGACATTATTAAAATGGGGGCAGGGCGTGATGAACCGGGGCAACGTGCCAACGAGTTTTTAAAACAGGTCCGACTCAACAGACCGTTTTATGCCGGCACACATGAAGTGACTAATGCTGAATTCCAGCAGTTTGATAGCAGCAAATCTGGCGATGCCCAATTACCGATCACCAATGTGAGCTGGCTGGAAGCGGTCAAATTCTGCAACTGGTTAAGCCAGCAGGAAGGCTTAACACCCGTTTACCAGCTGCAAGGTAATCAGCTCATACAAATTAATAACAATGCCGATGGCTATCGATTATTAATGGAAGCGGAGTGGGAATGGCTGGCTCGAAAAGCGGGTAAACCCGAGCAAACTTTGTTCGTATGGGGCAATGATAAAACCATCCCAACAAAAGCCGTGAATATTGCCGATGAATCTGCTAAGGGCAGTGTAAAGCTATATGTGCCAAGATTTTATGATGGTTATGCCGGAGTTGCTCCAGTGAAGAGCTTTGACCGCGAAAAGTCTGGGCTTTACGATTTGGGTGGCAATGTCAGCGAATGGACTCATGACAGTTATTCACTAATAGTGCCTAAACTGGATACCGTTTATCCTCATATTCTTGATACATCAACCATAGCAATGCGGGTGATAAAAGGCGCAAACTGGCGTTCAGGTTCACTCAGTGAATTAAGAGCGTCCTACCGTGATGGAGCAGAACAGGGACGCGATATTCTGGGCTTTAGAATCGGCCGATTTTTATCTGGAGGAAATGAGTGATGCTATTAAAAAGAATCTTACTGATTGGGGCTTCAATCATGCTGTTAGTGGTCTTATCGTTGATGATTCATAATGCCTGGGCAGGAAAATCGGTTATCAGTTTGAACTCCCCCGTTTCGTTCCCAGTGGATATCTGAACATGAGTGATTTGATGAAAAGCTTTGCTGCCTTGATCGTATCGATCATTGTGGTACATATGATTTATATCGGCTTTATCCGTCCAGAAGCTGCACAACTGGTAGAGTTTGCCTTGCAACAGCAACAGTCCTCACCACGTAATATTGTGGTTATCATCAAAGACTACGAACAGGAAATCTGTTTTATTCTGATGTTTTGGGGCTGTTTTTTAATTGCCAGCTCTTACCGTGAGATTCTCAAAACAAAATACCTGTACAACGTCGATTTGATTGAAGATCCAAGCAACAGTAATGAAGCACCAAATGATAAACCCGAGCATAAAGAACTGGATGTAAATCGTATTATTCAGCGATTGGATAGTGAGATTCCCCAGGATTTAATCTCCTCGCCACTGGTTCAGACTTTACGCGCATCCTTATGGCGTTACAGTTCGACCAATAATGTACAAAATCTCTCGGATGCTATCGAAAGTAATCTGGAAGCGCTGGCCGTCAAACAGGATTCCGAAAACTCCATGATCCGTTACTTGATCTGGGCCATTCCTTCTATCGGCTTTATCGGCACAGTACGTGGTATTGGTCAGGCGCTTTCACAAGCTGATCAAGCACTTGCTGGCGATATTTCCGGCATGACTGATAGTCTTGGTCTGGCATTTAATTCGACATTGGTTGCCTTATTGATCAGTATCTTTCTGATGTTTTTGTTCCATCAACTGCAACGCATGCAGGATAGTCAGATCGTCGATACCCAAAGCTATTGCGACAAATACCTGTTGAGACGCATTCGCTAACTGCAAATGGCCTACCGACGTAAAAAAACCGAAGGTTCCAGTCTGGCATTCCTGGATATAATGTCCTGTGGACTTGGCGCGGTTATCCTTGTGTTTATGCTGGTCAAGCAGAAAATTGATGAAACCCCGGTTGAAATCGATAACCTTAAACAGGACATCAGTCAGCTTGAACAGGTGAGGGATGATGCTGAGACCACATTGGGTCAAATAAGAGAACAGTTAAGCAATGAAAATGCGCGTTATCAGGCGTTAAAAAAACAACTGGATGACAAGCAGTCGACACTGGCGAGTCAGAGTCAGCAGGTCCAACGATCTGAAAGTGAACTGGATGAGCTCAAATCCAGTATTACTTCAATCGAAGTGCCACAACAACAGCAGGATTTGGTTGAATCTCCTCGCATCAATGAAGAAAACTATCTATTAGGACTAAAAGTTGAAGGTCCAAAAATAGCGATTCTGGTTGATACCAGTGCTTCAATGACCAATGAAAAACTGATTGATATTATTCGCACCAAAAGCAGTTCCCAGCAAAACAAGCAGAATTCCGCCAAATGGCAACGCACTAAAAATGTTGTTGAGTGGTTACTGGCACGAACACCGGAAAACAGTGACGTTGTGGTGGTGGCTTTTAGCGAAGATGCCAAGGTGTTAGGTAATAGCAAAGGTTGGCAAAAAGCCAGTGCATCACAAACGACTGCTTCAATCATGAGTGATTTGAACTCCATTGTTCCGGAAGGCGCAACCAACCTGCAAAAAGGCTTGAATACAGTAAATCAGTATTCGCCATCCAACCTCTACGTGATTACTGACGGTTTACCGACCAAAGGTGAATCCCAATATCGTAGCCTGAACCCTTTCTCCAGTTGCAGTTCGCTCACCGGAAATGCCCAGACGATTTCCGGTGAATGTCGGGTAAAACTGTTTAAGCAAACCATTAATGAAAGCGGGAAGCGTGGAGTGCAGGTGGATGTCATTATGCTGCCACTTGAAGGGGATCCTGATGCCGTTAATCAATACTGGATTTGGGCTGCCACTACCGGTGGATTACTGATCAGTCCAGCGAGTAACTGGCCATGAAACATCGTAGAAAAGGGATCGATATATTCAGTCTGTCTTTTCTGGACGTGATTTCCTGTGGGTTTGGCGCAGTGGTAATGCTGATTTTGATCTCTAAAACCGATGTCGATGTTTCTACCGCCGGTTCCGATGATATCAGCAGTTTACTGGCCTCGTTGATTGGCCTTGAAAACTCGGTGGCTGAAGTCAGTCAGCAAATTGAGCAGGAGCTTTCGACGTTGGAAGCTTTATCGGGTGAAAAACAGGCAATCGCCCAAGCTGAATCTTCATTGGAAAATCAGCTCAAAGCATTACAGCAAAAAAATGCCGCGCTGGAAGAAAATATTTCGGGATTGAGTCTGGTGGAATCACGCTTAAAGCAGGCGGCTTTGCCCACCCCAAGGAAATCTGCTGATAAGCGTTCCGAAGAAGTCGGCGGTATTCCGGTCGACAGCGATTATGTGGTGTTCATTATCGACACGTCAGGCAGTATGAAACAAATATGGTCAAGGGTATCCAGAGAAGTGGTGAACGTGTTGAATATTCACCCTGAAGTAAAAGGCTTCCAGATATTAAATGATATGGGGACATCGATGATTTCCGGCTACGATGGCCGCTGGATGCCTGATACGCCCTCAACAAGAAACAGTGCCATCAGAATGTTTGAGAATTGGTCAGTTGTCTCCAACAGCAGTCCGGTGGAAGGCGTGGAAATGGCGTTGAGAAAATATGCCAAACCCAATATCACTACTTCAATCTATGTATTTGGGGATGATTACACCGGCTCATCGTATGACCCTGTTATTGACCGTTTAACCAAACAGAACAAGCAACTCAGCGATGGGCGACGATTAGCCAAAATTCATGGTGTAGGCTTTTTATCCGTTAACAGCACTGACAGATTCAGCATATTGATGCGAGAGTTGACCAAACGTAATGAGGGTACGTATATCGCTTTACCACCTTGAGGACTGTTTATCGGTTTCCTCCAGTGAGGACAATCGGAGCCAGAATGTGTAATACCTCGTTACCACGCCCCAGCGTGGGAACACATATCTAATCAATAAAATCATACTTCCAGCGAATCTCATCCGGCTTCATCATCTGCCCAACACTAAAACGAATCATACCTGTCGGATCGGAAGCCTTACCAAGCAAAACATAACGACTGCCATCACTATCAAATCCCACGCCGGTTTGATCATTGAATTCGGTAATAGCACTGCTGTTTTGCAAGATAAAGGGTAATAAATCATCGGCTGCATCGGGTGGCGCAAACGGCGGAACAGTTGCTGGCCGATTGCATAACCCAACAAAAATTTCTTCATCGCTTGGCAGGATCAGAATATTCCAGTTGAACAGGGTATAGACTGATTTAGCTGTGTTATTCATTAGATGGACAGCTCAGTTGAGTGATTTCCACAGAGTGCGTGCAATCAGATTAAAGAGGCTCCCACGCAGAACATGGGAGCCAAAATTTAATTAACTTCGTTAACTTCGTTCCCATGCTCTGGGTGGTAACGCCGCGTTTAACGTAATGTTCTGCTAAATAAATTCAACGCCAGTTGATAACCAATCTGTGCTGTCTGAGCATCATAACGACCGCCATCACCTTCATCACGCATAAACGCATGTTCGGCATTGAATTCATGCCAGGTAAATGGAATGTCAGTTTCGTTGAGTTTGCTGTAAATCAGAGTACGGCCTTCAGATGGAACATGGTTATCCTGTTTGCCCCAGATCATCAACAATTCGCCTTTGATATCTGCCAGACGTTCCATGCTGTGTTGACCCGGTTTATTCGGGATTTTCTGAATATGTAAATCGGTAGCATAAAAACAGGCGGTACCTTTGATTTCAGGTTGCAGTGCTGCACGGAAAGCCAGATGTCCGCCAATGCAATAACCCATTGCACCGAACTGGCCATTGCACCAGGATTGTTGCTTTGCAAACTTGATTAACGTTTCATTATCCGTGTCATAGCCCTGCACATCTTTGTTTTCTTTATCGGCATTGCCCTTATCACGACCAGCATCGTCATAGCCTAGGATTGTACCAATCGGATTCAGCTCATGAAATACTTCGGGGACTAATACGGCATAACCATGACTGGCCATTAATCTGGCAGCTCGCTCAATCGGACCGGTTTGTTGGAAAATCTCTGAATAAAACAAAATGACAGGGTAGCTGCCTTCGCCAACAGGTCGATGAATATAGGTACGCATCACACCGGTGGGTGTATCAAGATCGGCAAAATGGCTTTGAATCTTCATGAAAGCTCTCTTGAAGTTGGATGGAAAAATAAAACCGTTATTGTACAACGAGTGATGGAATTCCAGACGCCTGATTAATCAGGCTCGGATTTAAACGTTGATTAAAAAACGTATTAAATATTGATGATTTTATAACGGCAGAGAGTTTACTCTTCGATGGTTCCAAATGGGTAGTAGTATTCAAAAGTTTACTGGTGAATATAAAAATAAACTTTATTGATAAGGTTGTTAAAAGTACCCAGATGGCTATAAAGTATTTTGCAATAATTAATAATCTATTGAAAAATAAAAACATATGGAGGTTTAATATACGATTATTAGATCTAACGAATAAATCTCAAACCATTAAATTGAAAGCTTTCCCTGCACCAATCCATTGTGCAATTGGAAGTAATTTTGACAATCAGATTCTGCTATTGGTGGGCTGTGATAATAACCTTGAAAAATATCACAGCCCATTTCCGACAACACTTCCCGTTGTTCTTTGGTTTCCACGTATTCTGCCACCACATGCACTTTTTGTGCTTTTCCCAGTGAACATATTGTCCTGACAATATCTGCATTAGTATCATTGACCAAAACGTCGCGTGTGATTGATCCATCAATTTTTATGGCATTCACCTGAAAGCGTCGCATATATAACAATGATGAATAGCCCATGCCGAAATCATCCATTGCCAGATGCACACCGGTTTCGACCAGCTGTTGTAAAATTAAATCTGTCAAATTGGTATCGGGAATTTCAGAAGATTCGGTAATTTCCAATTCAAGTTCTTCTGCCTCTATACCGTAATCATTAATATATTTCGTAATATAAAAAGGTAAATCCTTATCTGTTAACTGAAGTGGAGAAATATTTACCGCCACAGTTAATGCTTTATATCCTGCGTTATTCCAGCGAGCTTTGCAGGCACATGCCTGTTTGATTACCCATCTGCCCAGATGATGTATCAATTCACTGTCTTCAGCGACGGCAATAATTACAATCGGAGAGATAAAGCCATATCTGGGATGCGTCCAGCGGAGCAGGGCTTCAACACCAACGATGTGACCCTGGCGATCATGCTTGGGCTGATAGACCAATGTCAGCGAGTTCTGTCTGATAGCATTTTGCATATCAACTGCAAGATCCCGGGCAATCATGCCAACTTTATCCTGTCGGGTGACAATTTTTTGTTTAGTGTTTCCTACCTTGATAATCGTATCGGTGGTCAGTTGAAATGCTTCCATGGCATGTTGGTGACGTTTTTCTTCGGCTTTCTTGACAAAGGGGATATAACACACAGTGCTGAGTGCGATTAACAGGATTTGCAAGGCCACCCCACGCCAAGATTCGGTAAGTAACCAGCCAGAGAGTAAAGGAGGTGTTGTCCAGCTAACGACGGCAGTTTCATAAATAGTAATAAAACCAAACTGTAATGCTAGTAAAGAAATCAACATCAGCAGCAATGGAATAAGTACAAATGGGATCAGGTAAAACGGGTTGAAAACAATTGGCAGACCATAGATCAATATATCGTTAATATTGAACAGGGAAGGGATAATCGAAATTTTTGCGATTTTATTCTGTGAACCTCGCCGCGTTACGATAAAAATGGCTATTAATAATCCCAACGTTGCTCCTGAACCGCCAATCAGCACAAAATTACTGAGCATGGTTGGTAATGCCAGATTGGATTCAAATCCGGCAACGGTCGAAGCCGCGAATAATGCACCATCAGCAGCTCCTTGCAAAAAAATACTGCCATGAAGCCCAATAAACCAGAATAATTGGTTTACCAGCACCACAAAGGTACTTAAAATCCATGTGCCATTTCCATCGGATTGTGCCCAATCGATAATCCAACGGGTAACCTCAGGAAATTCGGGGGTGGAGGACAACAGCATGCCGATGCTAAAAAAGACAAGTCCATTCAGAATAATGGAAGGGCTTAAGCGCATGGCATGATAAAAGGTAGTATCACTGTCAACGGGCAGGTTTAACCAATCAAGATAAGATTGTTTTGCTGCCCAAAGCATTAGTTCGGCAGAGAATAATCCGATGACAATACCTATAATAATAATCTCAGCGCTGAATTCAACGGGTGAGACATTTGGTAATGAAACGGTAATGATAAGATAGTTTATAACAGCACTGAGTGCCACCATCAACGGGGGAGCAATTTGACGCTGTTTGGTTAAGCTTGGAAGACGAAAAACAAGCTGGGCAGAGACGATAGCTGCCAGTAACAAACCAAATAATGTAAACGAATTATCGATGATTTGTCTTAATGGTTCACGCCAGTCTGAACCCAGCCAATGGTCCATTGACTGTTGATAATAAAGCCAGGGGAAGTTCAGTATAAGTTCAGCAATAACGCGAAGAAAAGTGAGCGGCAAAAGTGCAACAAAGCTGTTTCTCGTTGCTATCATCCATAAAAGCAAACGTGCTTTCAATCCCTGCTCCTTTTTTCCAGAATTATCAGGTTTGGTTGTATGAATTTCTGAAAAGCGACGACCATTAACGTTAACCTGATGTTCTAATTATTCCAGCATATTTACATATAATCAGTTCGGCATTCAATTTTATGTGACGCTTGCCAGAAAAAAATTACTAAAGGAGGGGGTAAATGATTCGCATAAAAGCCAAATTATGCCAAATCTTATCTATTTACCCAAGCAGATTGCTTCTATTTTAAGCGCGAAATTATCTATATTTTAAAAGCAACATTAATTGATTTTTTAGCAAATTGAAAAACTCAATATCTGTGTGATTATTAACGAACCTTATTACCTTTTTCGGCATACATTTCTTTATCTGCAGCAGCTAAAAGATCGTTAACATCGATATTATTTTCTATCAGGCTGTTTACAAAACCCACACTGTATTCAATATCATATCCCCGAGCTGCTTCCTGATTATAGGTCGTTACTTCACTATTAAAGCGTTGAATAACCCGTTGAGTATTTTCAGCATCGACATCCATCATTAACACGGCAAACTCATCACCACCAAGACGGCCGAATACATCAGATTCACGGAAAACTTTCCGTAAAATATTTGCAAATACGATTAGCGCTCTGTCGCCCTCAGCGTGACCAAATTTATCATTTATGGGTTTAAACTTATTTAAATCAAATAACAGGATAGAAGCTGAAAGCCCTTTACGTCGGCAAACATTCAAGCTGTGTTTAGCCAGCTCAGTAAAACCTCTGCGATTTGAGATTAAAGTTAGATCATCCAAGGTTGCTAATTGTAATGCTGCAATTTCCTGTTCGGCCATTACCCCTAGATCTCTCAGTAATTGCAAATCTTCGGGATCAAATTCTCTTGGTTTATCATCAATGATGCATAGTGTGCCAAGGGCGCTGCCGTTATTTACTTTTAATGGATAACCAGCATAAAAACGGATATTAGGATGCTCTGTGACCAAAGGATTATCTTTGAATCGGTAATCCTCCAGAGCATCTTCGATAACAAATACGTCATCACCTAATATTGCATGGCCACAAAAGGAAATTTCTCGCGTTGTCTCATCTGGAAGTTCGTTTTCTGAAGCTTTGGATTTAAACCATTGACGCCCATCATCAATCAAGCTCAATACTGAGATATCTACCCCAAACATACGTTTGGCCATGCGGGTCAGTCGGTCAAATCGTTCTTCAGGTGCCGAATCCAGAATTTTAAGCGCTCTAAGCTTTTCGAGTCTTTGTTTTTCATCTTCGGGAATTGTTGGTGAAATCATTATTTTCTTGCTGTCTCCTAAGAATGTGCTTTGCGAGAGTCACTAGCAGAAGGCAACCTTATTGCTCTTGCCCATTCAAATCAAGCAACAAGATCACACAAATATAGATTCAAGCCGAAGAACAATCAGTTTTAAATTAAAACGTTATTCAGCGGATATAGATAAAGTCAGTAATCAAGGCTATTCACCTTCTGGTTGGTAACCATCCCGAATCGTGATTTCAGTGTCTTTTGGGTGCTTTTCCAGAATCATACTGTTTTCACCAATGGTGATTTTGAAACTGTCCCGTGTAACTTCTGAAACTGTATAGGGGGTCAGATCAAGTAACAACATATTGCCACGAAGGCGCGTAATGCTGTCATCCGTCTGAGAAAGATAGGTCATATCGTCATCGTGATAAGTCACCAGTTCGGAAACCGTTTCCATGCCCTTGTCGGTCATGGTGAACGTTAAAGCAAAGCTATATTGACCCTGCTGTCCGATCCAGGTCGTGTCTGCAAGCATCGCATAATCGACACCACGAGTCAGTGTCATATCACCAATTTGCAGATGATCTTCATCTTTAACGGTAAGGGTATCAGTAGGTAAATCGTCTTCGGCTTTCAGCTTAATCAATTGTTCGCCACTATCATATTCGTACTCGGCAGTAGTGACATCTTCCCCCTGATGAATCTCAAGCGTTCCATCAGTATTAAACTCATAACTGACATTACCTTCCGGGCCCACAAATCTGCCCTGAAACTCATCATAACCACAGCCAGTTAGCGTAATAGATAGAATTAAGGCGAACAGCCCGATTAGTTTGTTCATTGAATAAGTTATCCTTGTTTATAAATCATATTTAATGAAGCAAAGGATACCGTTAAAGCATTAAGACGCAAAATCAATACGTAGTTATTGCATCAATCACTACACTTGTGAAAAATTAAATGTTGGTGGGGCTGAATTTATGATGCCCAGCAGATGAAATACCATAACTGTTGGGCTTCGTGCCTCAGCCCAACCTACAAAAATAACAGCTTATTAATTTTATGTACTTTGATAACTGTTGAGTTTGATTCTTCAACCCAGGCAACCACGGTTATAGTATTTCCAATTAATCTGCAGGTTTATATCCAAACAACTGCTGCGCTTTAATTTTCTCGGCAACTACCTCTGGAACTAAATTTTCCCAACCGTTCTCGTTGCTGGTGATCTTTTTCAATACATCGGGTGAGAAGATATGCAGATAATCTTCGTTGAACGCTTCAATCTGCTGAATGTGATCAGCTTGTTTCAGGTATTCATATAGATACTTTTGTTTCGGATCCACATTGAGATTTTCTACCTTGAACAGGGTATTGGTTGCAGCGTCTTTGAAAGGATAGATATAGAGTTTGACGTTATTCTTAAACAGTCTGCCAAAGCCTTCCAGAATGCCGCCATGCAACGCACTGTAATACTGGTCATTGAATAACTCAATCAAACTATGAGCGCCCATGGTCATACCTATTCGACGATTGGTGTAACGTGATAAATAAGTGGCTAGCCGGTAATATTCAGGATAATCAGAAATCATCACGGTGTGCCCTGTAGCTTCTAGCACCTCGATACGACTGATAAAGTCTTCCAGATCGACACTATCATTATCATCACGCAGATTGTGCATGGTGATTTCCATAATAGAGAGGGTTTCTTGCGGGTCAGAATTATCCTCGGCTTCAAACTGCTTCCTGGCCGCATTCAACATATCAATATTGACGTGAGTAACAGGGCGGAAACGGCCTCTTTCAACCAGGATGTTCTTTTTACGCAAGTGTTCAGATGGTTGCAGCACTTTGCCGTCTGCTGAAAACATGGCCGCATCACTTAAACCGAGCTGTACTAAACGTAAACTGATAACACGGTTATCAACATGCATAAATGCATCACCATGGAAGTCGATCATATCGACTTCAATACGATCTACAGTCAAATTATCCAGCAGTGATTTGACCAGCATATCCGTGCTGTGGCTTAGATGAAATGCACCATAAATCAAGTTAACACCGATAATGCCCAAGGCTTCCTGCTGTAGTGAGTTTTCATGATCCAGCATTCTGACATGAACAATGATTTCACTCGGTGCAGCATGTGGTTCAGTCTGAAAGCGTATCCCTAACCAGCCATGACATTCATTGGTGCCATGATAATTACGAGCAGAAACAGTGTTGGCAAAGGCAAAAAAAGCTGTGTTATCACTGCGTTCTTTTAAACACTCAACGTTTAGGTCATATTCAAGCTCAAGCATGTCCTCCAAACGCTCACGCGATACATATCGAGCAGCTTTACCATAAATATCATCACTGATTTTCATATCATAAGCAGAGATGCTTTTGGCAATCGTGCCCGCGGCACCACCGACTCGAAAGAACCAGCGAACAACCTCCTGACCGGCCCCAATTTCAGCAAAGGAACCATAACGAAGGGCATCAAGGTTTACTTCAAGCGCCTTTGCGCCAGTAGATAAGGTTTTGTTTTCCATAGAATCCCTACTGATTGTGTTTTCGTATTGATTTATATCGCTGAGCCACAAGGCTGACAACTGCATTTAACGGTAGTTTGATTGTAACGGCTTTGATCGTGAACTTGAAATGTGAAGCAATTTGTTCGGTTGGGATGATATGCAAAGCGCAATAAACTGATGATGATCGAGTAGGGCTTATCGACCGATAAAGGCATCATCTGAAAGAAATTAATTTAACCATGTTGCACATCTTCTGAGTTTTATTGGGGATAGATGCTGGTTGATAAAGGTCATACGCACGGTCAAAGACGATACTATTGTCGTTATCAATTCATCATGAGTGTTTCATACACTTAAGCCAATATTAAGGATGCCTAATGCGTTCGATGCCTCCACCTGCAGACGCAGAACCGGCAAAGCTAAGCTGGAAAACTCTGAAATCGCTTTGGCCATATCTCAACGAATATCGCGGCAGAATTGTCATCGCCATGATGAGCCTTGTTGCCGCCAAACTGGCGACTATTGTGGTGCCATTTATTCTGAAATATATCGTGGATGGCCTCGACAGTAATCAACTGCCGGATAAGGTGTTGGCGTTGCCATTAGGCTTATTATTAGCTTACGGTTTGGCCCGTCTTTCCACGACATTATTCAATGAGCTCCGTGATACGGTGTTTGGTCGAGTGACTGAACGAGCCATGCGTCGTGTTGGCCTTAAAGTGTTTCAGCATCTCCACGCATTGGAACTCGATTTTCACTTGAATCGTCGCACCGGTGGTTTGTCTCGCGATATAGAGCGCGGCGTCACCGGGGTGGGTTTTTTACTTCGAGTTCTGGTTTTCAATATCGTGCCGACAGCGCTGGAAATGGCGTTGGTTATTGGTATTTTGTTGCTTAATTATCACGTTGGTTTTGCGTGGATCACCTTGTTGGCAGTGATTAGTTATGTGACTTTTTCAGTCTTCATAACCAATTGGCGGCTGGCATTTGTGCGTGAAGCGAATCAGGCTGACTCAACCAGTAACACACGGGCGATTGATAGCCTGTTGAATTATGAAACCGTCAAATTTTTTGGTAACGAAGCATTTGAAGCCAATCGTTATGATGACGAACTGGCGAAATGGGAGCTAGCGCGCCGTAAAAATCGCTTGTCGTTATTTTTACTCAATGGTGGTCAGGCACTGGTTATTGCTTGTGCAATGACTGCGATGACTGTCCTGGCAGCGTCCCAGGTTATTGCAGGGCAAATCACGTTGGGTGATTTTGTCCTAATCAACGCTTTTACTATGCAATTATTTATCCCTTTAGGATTTTTAGGCTTTGTTTACCGCGAGTTGAAAAGTTCAATGACTAATATTGAACGGATGTTTGGTTTATTAGATAAATCACCACAGATTAACGATAAACCAGATGCAAAGCCTTTAGTTATTTCCGATGGCGCCATTGAATTTGATGCAGTGAGTTTTGGTTACAACGATCGTTTGCCGATTCTTAATGACTTCAGTTTTAAAGTGTTACCGAAACAAAAAGTTGCAGTAGTTGGCAGCAGTGGGGCAGGTAAATCCACCTTAATTAAGTTGTTATTTCGCTTCTACGATATTCAAGGCGGTAGTATTCGTATTGATGGTCAGGATATTCGTGATGTCACACAAGCCTCACTGCGACAAGCTATCGGTATCGTGCCGCAGGATACGGTCTTGTTTAATACCACGTTGGGTGAGAATGTTCGTTATGGCCGTATTGACGCCACCGATGCCGAAGTAGAGCAAGCTATAAAACTGGCCCATCTAAAAGACTTTATTACTGAATTACCAGACGGTTTAAATACGCTGGTCGGTGAGCGAGGCTTAAAGCTTAGTGGCGGTGAAAAACAACGTGTTGCCATTGCCCGTACAATTTTAAAACGTCCCCCTATATTGATGTTTGATGAAGCAACATCCTCGCTGGACAGTCATTCAGAACGCATTATTCAGGATGCCATTCGCGACATTTCAAAAGGCCAGACCAGCCTTGTGATTGCTCATCGTCTGTCTACGGTAGTGGATGCCGATGTGATTGTGGTCATGCAACATGGACAAATCGTTGAGCAAGGAACCCATGAATCTTTATTAAAGCTGGGTGAGGTCTACGCTAAGCTTTGGCGGTTGCAACAACAAAAGACATGACCCATTTCGAATAGTGACTTTAACCTATTAGAAACAAGGGTTTGCTTAGCACCTCTGGGCGCGAACTTTAAATTGTCATGTCATCCGGCAGGATCAAGATACTAAACCTTCTCAGAAACCAGCCTTGTTAATGCTCATCTAACCCCAAATAACGAAAAAAGCCTGTATCTCTTTAAAACCAGTCTGTCAGGAAGGCTACTGTGATATTGAAGATTCATGAAGCAATTACGTTATTTCTGTTGTAAAAAATTCATATCTCTCTGAATTTTCTTTTCACCCTTTATGTAATAGATAAAAAAATAAGGCCAGTTCAACCGATTTCAAATTAAGTGATGAAAGTTAATTTATCTCCTTAACCGCCCACTCACCCTCATATTTTTCTTATACAAAATCTGGGTAATCGCTAAATTGGGCTATCAAATTTAGGGTTGGCATTCATATTGCGTTAACCATAGTAATTAACCTTTTTAACTTATTTAAAGGGGGGGAATACTTATATTTATGCAGCTTCTCAAGCACTCCCTCTGCTAAATATTTATAACTTTAGGAAAGCACTCTCATTTGTGTTACGTATGGGCGAGAGTTTTAAATGAAATGGAGAATTTATATGAAAAACAAACTACTTAACATTGCAATTTTAACGGCTTTGGGGCTTACGGCAGCCCAGCTTCAAGCTGACGAAAGTGAAATTGATATACCAGATGAAAATACTATCAGCGCTAAATCAGCAGAAAACGCTGCGAATGAACCAAATCCTGATTGGGAGGATGATATGACGAGAGAGCCAATAGATGTTGAAGATTTCGTTGAAACAGCTTCTGCAAAAGGAATTGCCGAGATTGAAACAGCACGTATGGCACTTGATGAAGGTACTGAACAAGTACACGAATTTGCTAATCGGATGATAGAAGATCATACAAAAGCGAATAACGAGTTGAAAGACATTGCAAGACAACAAAATCTTGAAGTCGCTGATGATCCGACGCTGATGGATCAGGCCAAAGCCATGATTCTGAGCATTAGAGATAATGAATCCTTCGATGAAGCTTACATCGAAAACCAAATCAACGCTCACGAAGAGACTATCGAGCTGTTTGAACGAGCAAGCCATTCAGATAATGATGCAATCCGTGCATTTGCCCGCGAAAAATTGCCAACCTTACGAGAGCATTTGCAGATGGCGAACGAACTCGAAGAACAAGTCCGACATTAATTCCAAACTCAGTTTAGCTCAATTGAAAATGCCTTTAGTTTCTACCATCTCACTTACGAGTTTCATTAATGAGGTTAAAAGAAGATAGGAGGGACTTTTGGTTTTTCTTTCTCTTTTTCTATGAAAATTTACTTTAAAACACATAGAAAAACATGAGTTTAGTTAATGATCTTTATATCAGTTTTACCTGCTTTCATCTGGAAAATTGTCAGATTTTATACTGGAAGGAGAAAATTATGATTCCCGAAAAGCTTAAACAAGCAAAATCTATCGAAGAAGTTGTTCAGATCATTGATAGTGGCGGCACAGAATCAAGCTCTCCGGAAGAGCTCGCCGCTGCCTATGCTTATTTACAAACCATAAAAAAAGAAAACCCAGACAAGGAAGACCTCCAAGTAGAGTTTCGCAGACTTATGGAGGAGGGGGCAAAGTTCGATTATGCGTTAGCGTTGGAATATGCCGAGTCATGGCTTATTGATGCGTTAAATAAAGCAACAGCGTCTCAAGGTTTATAAGCAACGCAATGTTATGTGCTCTTAGAAAAGATGGGAGTATTTAACCCGTAAAGCTAATGAAACGGAGAATTGCCATGAAATTCAACAATATAGTTTTATCTGCATCTTCACTTGAAGGCGACAAAGTTAAAAATGCTCAAGGCGAAGATCTGGGAAATGTTAAAGACATAATGATCAATACCGAACGTGGTCAGGTCCAATATTATGTTTTATCTTTCGGCGGAATTTTAGGGATGGGAGATAAACTTTTTGCCATTCCACCACAAGCCATCGCAGTTGATACACAAGAAGAATGTCTCATATTAAATGTGGATAAAGACAAATTAGAAAACGCTCCCGGTTTTGATAAGGATAACTGGCCGAATATGGCTGAGGAAGCCTTTAGGGATGAGATATACGCTCATTATGGCTATGAATATCGAGTGTAATACACACCAGGAAAAGTCAGACAGTCATGACAGAATTGGTCTGTCAATCTTATAAATATTTCACTTTTCCAACTTAGAAACAAAATTAAAGGATATATCGTATGAAATTTCTTAATTCAAATACATTTGTTTTCAAAAAAAACAAACTGACAATGGCATTTATATTCGCATTGGGCAGTGCCAGTTTTTTAGGCTGTACGCCAGATGATGCAAATAATGAAGTAAACGAAAGTTTAGACCAAAATGAATTTATTGATCGTGTAAGCGAACGTAACGTCTTTGAAGAATGGGATGATAATGATGACAACCAGCTAAGCGAAGACGAATGGAGCAGACATGATCAATATAATTTGATTTATGAATCATGGGATGAGGATGGCGATGGCCAACTCTCAGAAAATGAGTTTCATGATGGGCTTTTTACACACTACGATAGCGACAATAGTGATGCCATTGAGTCAAATGAATGGGATAAGGCTAAAAGTGCTGGTTGGATGGACGTATAGAAGAATCAGTTATGAATTAAAGCGCTTAGCTTTTAATAGCCCGGCACAGGTCCGGGCTATTTATTATTTCTATTTTTAATAAAGAAAATAACGTTTAATAACTTTCTCTTTTAATTTGATTTAATTATTGATTTCCAGAGAACTTATCGCGTTATTTTAGTATCGGAAGTAGTGTAGTAGCTACATTTTGCTTACCGTGTTTTACAGGAGATTAATATTATGTCCAGTCCTGAACATAAGAAAAAAATTTGGGAAATGATAAAAGATATTAAAGTCGGCATGTTAGTCACGCTTGATGATGATATGCCTCGTGCCAGACCAATGCATCTTGTTCAGGATGCGTATGATGGCACTCTTTGGTTCTATACCCGTCGCAGTGCCGAGAAAGTCACTGAAACTGACCTTGACCATGATGTCTGTCTGACCTTTTCTGATCAGGATAAAGGTGTGTATGTTTCACTCTCCGGCAAGGCTCAGCTCAGTAGTAACCAGGAACTGATTGATAAATATTGGAATCCGTTCATTGGAGCCTGGTTTCCCGAAGGTAAAGACGATCCCGAAGTCGCCTTACTGGAAATCAAGGTAGAAATGGGTGAACACTGGATGGCGAAGGAGAGCAAAGCATTCCAGCTCTATGAGTTTGCCAAAGCCAATATCAAACACACCACGCCGAATATTGGCGAAAATGAAAAGTTTGGTGGCTAAAAATGCTGGTTAGTACAAAGGGTCATGCTGTATTGAGTTTCATTTCAATCGGGTTTGGCCCTTTTTATTAAGTTCGAGGTTTTTTACTCTGACTAACGACTTTCACATTACTCACCATCGATTTGATTTAAAAGTTTTATTGTTTTTTTCATTAAATCAACACTATTAAAAAATGTCTGTTGAATATCATAACTATGAATTTTAGATTTTTTTCTATTCTTACTTTTTTTGCTTTTATTATCTCGATGTCGGCATGTGATAATCAGGAAAATAATCAAAAGAATTCATCAGGACAAGGCGGAATGAGTCAACAGGCTATTGACGTCGGTTTTGTCGAAATTAAGCCAGTAATGATACAACGTACAAACCAGCTTCCCGGTCGTGTAGTGTCTTATCAGGTCGCTGAAATCCGCCCGCAAGTCAGCGGCATCATTCAGTCGAGATTATTTAAAGAGGGATCCTACGTAGAAGAGGGGCAACAGCTTTATCAGATTGATCCCGCCCGCTATGAAGCAGATTATGAAATGGCTACTGCCAATCTGGAAGATGCTGAAGCGCGTAAACAAAACGCACAAAACCTGGTAAATCGATATAAAACGTTGATCGCTTCAAATGCAGTAAGTCAGCAAGAGTACGACAATGCTCTCGCGAGCCTTGCTCAAGCACGGGCTGCAGTGAGCCTGGCAGAAGCTGAAGTTAAAACTGCAAAAATTAATCTGGATTACACTCGCGTATACGCACCAATAAGCGGTTATATAAGCCCCTCCAGCATAACAAAAGGTGCGCTCGTTACCTCCCAGCAAGCTATGCCGCTTGCCACTGTTCGTCAGCTTGATCCGGTTTACGTTGATTTGTCACAGTCAGCAGCAGAAGTGCGGGATTTGCAAGAACGTCTATCTGCCTCACGGTTGAATAAAGCATCTCAATCCGAATATGAGGTTTCACTTTATCTCAGAAATGCAAAAAAAATATACCCGCATAAGGGAGTATTGGATGCAACGGATGTCGCCGTCGATGTACAGACCGGTTCAATACGATTGCGCTCAGTATTTGATAATCCGGATACGGTACTTTTGCCTGGAATGTTTGTCTGGGCCTCCATAAAGGAGCTCGGCAGTTCAAAACAGATCGTGATTCCTCAAAAAAGCGTGGTAATAGACGCTAAAGGCATGAAGAGCGTATGGCTAATTGATGCTGAGAATAAAGCTGCTAAGACGCCTATTCGAACGGGAGCTGCTTATGGAAATAATTGGATTGTTCTTAATGGGCTTGAAACCGGCGATCGTTTGATTGTAGAGGGCACGATGATGCTACGACCGGGAGACTTGGTAAAACCCAAACCAATCGATGCTGGATACGATGATATGAATACTGACGTACCGCCGAATTCACTTAAAAATCAATCGCCACCACCGAACGAACCAAAAACCAATTCGGAGCAGAGTCAGCAAGATAGTTTAGAGAGTTCCGTAGTCAATGGATCAGAAAAGAGCATGGAAGGCAAAACTGACCATAGCGAGACTAATCAGCACACGATTGAGAAACGTTAGCAATGATCTCACGCTTTTTTATAGCGCGACCAATTTTCACATGGGTTATCGCGCTTTTCATCATAGGGTTTGGTTTATTTTCGCTCTTTCAATTGCCGATTGAACAATACCCCAATATTGCTCCACCGAAAGTATCGATTAAAGCGACCTACCCTGGTGCATCTGCTGAAACACTTGAAAATACAGTTACACAGGTTATCGAGCAAAATCTAACTGGGATCGACAATCTTCGTTATATACAAGCGCAAAGTTCATCCTCCGGTAATGCAACGATTACATTAACGTTTGAGCCTGGAACGGACTCAGATATTGCACAGGTACAAACCCAAAATAAAGTCTCTAAGGCGTTATCTTCCTTACCGACCATTGTTCAACAATTAGGTGTTCCTGTTGAAAAAGCAGGAAACAGTGAGGCGTTGATCATCGGGTTTTATTCCAAAGGCGGAGCCATGAGCCGGAATGATATATCCGATTTTTTGGCATCAAATATTGAAGAGCCTTTAAGCCGTGTTGACGGGGTCGGACAAATTCAGAGCTTTGGTTCCGAACATGCCATGCGGGTCTGGCTCGATCCGCGAAGTATGAATAATTTCAATATCACGGCGCTGGATATTATTGATGCGATAAAAGAGCAAAATGTTCAGCTTGCGACAGGTGAAATAGGTGGCACACCACAAGCAGAAGGCCAGCAGATTAACGCCACCATAACGTCGCAATCTCTGCTCTCTTCACCAGAAGAGTTTAAGGCTATTTTATTAACCGTTCTCGAGGATGGTTCAAGAGTCACATTAGGAGATGTTGCCCGGATCGAAATCGGGGCCGAAAATTATAATATTATTGGTCGTTGGAACCGGAAACCCGCATCGGGTATCGCTATTCAACTTGCTCCCGGTGCGAATGCGCTTGCGACAATTCAGAACATCAAGGACCGTGTAAAAGATTTCGAAAATATTATTCCTGCCGACCTTGAAGTGATTTACCCAATTGATGTCTCATCTTTTATTGAAACATCGATCTTCAATGTCGTTAAAACGCTTTTCATGGCCATCGGTTTGGTCATTCTTGTCATCTTTATATTTTTACAAAATTTTCGTGCGACATTTATTCCAGCAATTGCTATTCCCATCGTTCTGCTTGGAACCTTCGGAGTTATATTCATACTTGGTTATTCGATCAATGTTCTAACGCTTTTTGCCCTGGTTCTTGCAATCGGTATGCTGGTCGATGATGCCATTGTGGTAACGGAAAATGTAGAAAGTAAATTAGAAGAAGATCCAGAACGCGACCCAAAGGAAGCGACAAGAACGGCTATGAAAGAGCTTTCAGGAGCCCTTGTAGGAACCACAGCAGTGATCTGGGCTGTCTTTTTGCCCATGAGCTTTTTTGAGGGCTCGGTTGGCGTTATATATCGCCAGTTTTCGGTGACTATCTCAGTCGCTATGGCAATATCACTTTTTATAGCACTGACTTTGTCACCGGCTCTCTGCGGCGTGATTTTAAAAGCGAGAAAAGGTGAAAAAGATAAAGGAATTTTCGGTTCATTCAATCATGGCTTCAATGCTTTACGCCATGGTCACAAAAAACTGTTGGATGGGCTGCTTGAGAATAGAGTTTTCTTACCCGCTTTGTTTCTTGTATTTATTGCTATCTCTGTACTAATTTTCCTGCGCATCCCCACATCTTTTCTCCCTGATGAGGATCAGGGGCGCATGTTCACACTATTAAACGGACCACCCAGCTCTACGCTCGTGCAAACAGTCGAAAAAGTGAAGGCTATAGAAGATTTCTATCTTGAAGAAGCAGGAGGTGCAGTAGATGGTCTTTTTGCTGCTGCCGGATTTAGCTTTTCAGGACAGGCACAAAATGTAGGCATCGCCTTTATCAAAATGAAAAGTTGGGAAGAACGTGGTGAAGAAAACAGTGTATTCAATATAAAAAACCGTGCGACACAATCTTTATCACAAGTCCGCGATGCGATGATTTTTCCCATCGTGCCGCCTCCTGTTAGTGCGCTTGGTAATTCTGGTGGCTTTGAATTTCAGCTTGTTGACCGCGCAGGTCTTGGCCATCAAGCGCTTGTTAATGCGACCAATCAGTTTTTAGGCCTGGCAAATCAAAGTCCTCTTTTGACGCAAGTTCGGTTTAACGGGTTAACCGACAGTCCCCAATATGATCTGACGATTGATAACATCAAGTCGCGTGCTTTGGGTGTTCCTATAAGTACTGTCAACCAGACGTTAAGCACTGCACTTGGTGGAACTTACGTGAATGATTTTTTAGAAAACGGACGTATAAAACGCGTTTTTGTTCAAGCTGATATACCTTTTCGCATGCTGCCTGAAGATATTGATGACTGGTACGTCCGCAATAATGATGGCGATATGGTGCAGCTTGTAGAAGTTGCTTCCGGTGAATGGACATTTGGATCACCCAAACTGACCCGCTTTAATGGTGCAGCCTCAAGAGAGATACAGGGATCCACCACTCAAGGTGTGAGTTCGGGGAAAGCCTTGCAGGAGGTTTTAAGATTGGCTGAAAAACTTCCTGATGGGGTGGAGGTGGCATGGACAGGTCTGTCCTATGAAGAAAAAGAGGCAGGCACCAATACGCTTTTGCTTTATCTGGTGTCTGCGTTAGCCGTTTTTTTCATCCTGGCGGCGCTTTATGAAAGTTGGGCTATACCGGTGGCTATTATCCTAACGGTGCCTCTGGGAATTTTAGGCGCTGTATTGGCAACCTGGAGCACGGGACAAGCGAATGATGTCTATTTTCAAGTTGGCTTGTTAATAACAATAGGACTTGCTGCGAAAAACGCCATTTTGATTGTTGAGTTTGCGAAAAACAATTTTGAAGAGGATCAAACGGCTTTTGATGCGGCTTATCACGCAGCACAACAACGGTTTAGGCCAATTTTGATGACGTCTCTTACTTTCATTCTGGGTGTGTTGCCATTGGCTTTTGCTTCCGGCCCTGGGTCAGGCGCACAGAATGCGATCTCTATTGGTGTTCTTGGGGGGATTATGACCACCACAATCTTTGTGGTTTTCTTTGGGCCCTATTTCTTCATCTGGGTTTACCGTCTTTTTAAAAAGGATGTAGTCAAAAAACACCAGTACTCAAATCAAGATGATAAAAAGGCATGAAGCGGGTTTCATCAGTACCGTTCGGGTAGTGTCAGGAAGACCCACCATTAAATGTTCAATCATATTTGTATTAATTATCACCCCTCTGAATATAAAAACGTAGGTTGGGTAGAGCCTGCGAAACCCAACAAATCCAAAATGTTATTTCATTTATAACTGTTGGGTTTCATGCTTCAACCAAACCTGTCACTTGTGATCTTCGGACAGATTTCCACCGATCGCCCAATCGGCTTGAGCGACTTCCTCGAAGATGACGGATATTGAATTAGCTTCAGCACCGGTATTTCTGACAATACTTTCGGTTATTTCTTTCGCCACCGCCTTTTTAGCTTTATCGTCTTTATTTTCAAACCATGTCACACGAACGACTGGCATAAGTAACTCCTTCAGAAAATATCAAAATCGATTTCATCAGTTTCCATGTTTCAAGACTTGAAAGTCGATTGGTTTATAGTGAAAGTTATTCGACTGCCCAGCTGAACAGGCTGTCATAGCCACTATTAACGGCATTTCTGCCCGAAAGCGAACAAAATCACCAGCCTTACTGAGTGGTGGTAACACTTGAAACTCACCTGAATCCGCATCAACCGCCACGTGCATAAAAACATTAAAAGCAATCGGTATACGATCAACGCCAATATTGTAAGGCGCAAGTGCTGCAACAAGATTCCCTTCACAGCCCGGCCGGCCTTCATCTTCGCCGTAAATAATCTTGAAGGTATCTTTGGAGCAGGGGGTTAATGTAAAGTCATGTCGCCCGCAGGTATCCTCAAGAATAGTGAACATGGGACGGCTACGATTCGAGTATAAAATGTCGCCTGTGGTGAGCCACATGCGTGAGGCATAATCCAGTGAACGTCCCGATGACAGGTACTCCTCACGATTACTCCGTTCAAATGCGACTAGATCACTTACTTGCTGGCATTCTGGATCGATGATTATCAATTCATCACCTTTATCCAGTTCGACGCTTTGGGCTGAGCAAGGTGAAATTCTTATCGTCTTTGTAGCGTTATTCATTCGTTCTCCTGAAATCATATGGACACTGCCATTGGTCTTCCACCTCACGGCCACTATATTGTCTAGCTTCACTCGCTTCACCGTAGTCAGCCAGATTGGGGTTAATCGAACCTTGCAACTCAATATCTCGAGCACGTATAGCCGCTTGCATTTTCTCAAAACGCCCATCTTCTCTGAGCTTATCAAACTGACGGTGAGAATTAAAAACCATGGCCGGATGACTAAAGCGTCTGGCCAGACGTGAGGCATGCGGATGCAAGCCAATAATAAAAAAAGGATGACCCAATAAGCTCAGACTGAACTGAGGATTGTTGGTATCACTACTGACATCTTCTGCGGGTGAGTTGCCTGCCTTAATATCAAGCTTGTGAAGCCTCCACAGTTGTGACCATAGCTGAGATTCGAACTCATGCTCATTCATATTAAAAGGTCCATCAAACAGAGCCACATAGGAATGCACTGTCGAGCTGTCATCATCATTCACGTCGAGCATTTCAACAAATCTGGAGAGTCCATCAGCGATGAGTTGGTCATTTTTAGGATTACCCAACATATCGAATTCATGCGTTTCTATCGAGCCATTGGCTAAAGCGGCTTTTGCCCCTACACAGGGAAAAGCATTGTCATCGATAAATTCTAAAAAACTCTCGCTTAGAGTCGCCTCAGGCAGATTATTATTTTTTGCAGTTTGAAGATCCATGTTAGGACTCATTTATTACCTTCAATAAGGAATGAAAATATGGATAGCCAAATTAGAAAGAGGATTGATTTCTCATCTATGAATAATGAATCAGTGAAAGACTATGCCAAACAAAGGAGGAGCAATATAAATGCCAAAGCAAAAGAATCGAATTTGCTTAAATTTTTACACTAACAACCAAAAGTGTATCGAGTGAGATAGCGTAAGGCATAGCACGCTAAAAATAGCTGGAATATATGCTGAATGATTAAAATCACTATTCAGTATTTCTAGAATGGGGGAGTATATGTGTTGAGAATATGTGAATTTTTTACAGACTCAATTTATAAAATATTTAAAAAACTTGTAAATTTTCATCTCACAAATCTTTCCATTATGATGAAGATGAAAGCTATCCACAAAACGATAGGAGAATGAATGATGAAAACCATTCTATTTATACTGTTTACAGTCCCTTTGGTTGTGATGGCTGATATAACATTCAGTGATAAACCCGCTCCATCCTCTATAGATGGACAGTTTATTCAGCATGATTCAACAATAATCCTAAGCCAAGCTAATCCCAATGATTCAAGTCAAACATTAAACGCCTCCTCAGAAGCCAAAAAGGAAATGCAAAAGGTTTATCAAGAGTGCCAAAAAGATTCCACGCTTTCTGCCCATTACGACTGCAAATGCTGGAGCAACCGTTTTTTGGAAGAGAGGCTAAAAGCTGGACCCAAAACTCCCGCTTATAACATCAAGTCAGGCATTTCTAATCAATGTTTCAATATCCCTGGCGCTGCTGAATATGCTTTGATCAAATGTGATGGCTATGGCAAGTCCAGCTATGACCTTGGTTACAATGAAGAGTCGGGTATGAGTTTTGATGAATATTGCCAATGTGTATCAAATAATTACGCGATACAATTAGATAATCATGAAGATCGCTTTACGAGACAAACCTCCAATAAATTTCTGACATCCTCGCATTTGCGTTGCCAAATCCCACAGCCAGGTGACAAAAATGTCTGGGAACGTTTGGACCAATAGAACGATTCTATAAAATCAACGAATTCGTAAACTTGTCAGCATTATCGATTCACCAACACCCCAATCACTTGAAATGATGCCTTTCTCAATAAACCGATGAATGCTGGAAGAAGGCCAATCAAACGCCTTATCGACATAACCATGCTTCACTGGATTGTAATGAATGTAATCAACATGACGTTCATAACCCAACTCATCACGAATTAAATGCTCCCAATAACGGCGTTGCCAGATACCACGTTCACGTTTGGATTTTCGACTTTGATTGATATTTTCGTGTTTGGGTAAAGCCCGAGAAAAAGCTGTTTTAATTAACATCCAGCGTTTGGCAAAGTCAGCATCACCCGGAGGTAAAGTCCAGATCGCATGTAAATGATCGGGCAGTATGACCATGGCATCAATGTGAAATGGATGACGTTGTTTTACAGTTTTGATACATGCACGTAGCGTATCAATATGATCTGTCAGCAATGTTTGTTTGCGGTTCAGCAAATTAACCGTAAAGAAATACGTGGCGCCAGCCACATCAGCACGTCTATAACGCATTAATCACAATCCTTGTGAAAAGTTAATTGTAGGTTGGGCTGAGGTACGAAGCCCAACAATCAATTCGTAATTTTAGTTAATGTTGAAATTTTACGAAATGTTTGTAACGTTGAGTTTCGTGACTCAGCTCAACCTACAATCCATGCGAAAAATTAATTGTAGGTTGGGCTGAATTTATGAAGCCCAACAATCGATTCGTAATTTTAATTTATGTTGGGGTTTTACGTTATGTTTGAAATGTTGGGCTTCGTGCCTCAGCCCAACCTACGATCCAATCAAAGGGTGTTTTCAACTGTTCTCAATAGTCTCAACAATCCCCTCAAGCAATTGCTCCAAATTGCCAAAATGACCATCACTACGGGCGGGAAGGGTAGGGTCAGAGATAATAACAATCGATAATTTCAGCTCTGGAACAACAACCAGCATTTGTCCACCATACCCGCGTGCATAAGCTGCTTTCTGACCCGCATATTCAGTCAGAAACCAACCATAGCCGTATAAATCATTTGAAAAGGGGGATAAGCCACGAGGCTCCCAGGACGTTTCAATCCAATTTTCGCTGACCACTTCCTGACCATTAATTGTTCCACCATTCAAAACCATATCGCCAATCCGGGCCAGACCAAGTGGACTCATAGCCATCTGATTACCACCCATATATCGCCCTTGTGGATCAGTGGTCCAGGGTGGAATAACAATATTAAGCGGATTCCCCAACCAGTCTTGTGCCAGACGATGCAAGCTGTGTCCGGAGGCTTTTGTGAGCGCTGCACCAAGGATATGCCAACCGCCAGTGGAATAGATAAAACGGCCTCCAACGCTATCCACTAATGGTTGGTTCAGAGCATAGTCGACCCAATTGTTGCTGTTGACCCATGCCCCATAATTCCTGCCTGATGTGCTAGCCAGCCCGGTCTGCATGGTTAACAAATGTTTGATAGTCAGTTTGTCACGAGCATCACCGAAAGCGGATTTCCCCAACAAAGGTAATACACGCTGATCAGTTCCCTCAATAATGCCACGGTCTATAGCGATACCCGTCAAGAGAGCCACAATGGTCTTTGAAACCGACTTGATATTAACCGGCGTATCCAAGGCAGGACCAAGAAAGGCATTAGCGAATACTTGTTCACCATTCTGATTTATGACCAGGGATTGCAACTGATCGAGTCGTTTCGCTTCCTCTGCGATCGGTTCGAAATCGGGTTGTGCCACAGCGGCACCATTGGTCAAGGCTATCGTTAATATTGCTGTGCTTGTGATTAAGATCTTTTGCAGGGATATTTTTGGCACGAGTAAATACTATCTCATTTGATAAAAATCAATTCTTAAGTAGGACTACTCAGTAATCTAATAATTTAGTTCAATTCAAAAAAAAATGATTAACAAAAGTATCATCCCAATCAGCTTAGGGCGATATAACGCTTTAATTACAATCCATGTGAAAAAATTATTGTAGGTTGGGCTAAATTTAAAAAGCCCAACAAGCGGTTTGTAATTTTAGTTTATGATGAGTTTCTATGTAATGTTTGAACATGTTGAGAATGTTGGGCTTCGTGTCTCAGCCCAACCTACGTTCCTACTATTCAGGGAAATGTATTTTTGAAATCACCACTTAAGGATAATCCTTTACGTAATCCGGGCGAGTCGCTTGATAGGCAAATAGATGAGCTAATTAATGGCAAAGCTATGCCATATATATTGATTATCGTCTTGAGTTTTATATTTGCTGGTTTTGAGTGGTACAGGTGGTATTTTGAGGTTAAGCCTAACCCTATTGTTTATACGATTCTCGCGATAACCGTCACACCATATTGTTTATTAAAACTACTTTCTATAAGAAAAGAAGTCAGGCATCTCAGTCAAGGAAGAGATGGCGAAAAAGCTGTAGGGCAGTACCTTGAGGGCCTCAGAGAGACTTCAGCCAAGGTTTTTCATGATATTCCTGCCAAAGGTTTCAATATCGATCATGTCGTTATAGCTAAAAGTGGCATTTATGTAATTGAAACCAAAACCTACAGCAAACCTGATTCAGGGCAGCCCAAAGTGATATTCGATGGCACATCGTTAAAATTCAGCTCAGGATTTTCGACCAATAAACCCCTTATCCAAGTCGAAGCTTCAAGTAATTGGCTTAGAACGTTAATCAAAGAAACCACGGGTAAATCATTTGCCATCAAACCAGTCATTGTTTTTCCAGGCTGGTTTGCTGAGCCAACAAGTGATGCAAAGTCCAGTGATATTTGGGTGTTAAACCCAAAGGGATTGCCGACATTTATCGCCAACAGTAAAGAAAAAATGGCAGCAGAAGATATGAGTTTAGTGGCATTTCACCTATCCAGATATATCAGATCCTACAAAGAAGATTAACTTTAGTAGGTTGGGTAGAGCTTGCGAAACTCAACAAATCCAGAATATTATTTCATTAATAAAATGTTGGGTTTTATTCTTCAATCACACCTATAGGAGTTGGTCCTAACAGTAGGTCGGTAATGTCAGCTTTTCTTTTCACATGCTTATCTTTTAATTCCATAAGTTTTTTCTTACAAAAGTCTACTTGAAGGTTAATGTATTCAATACAGTTTGAGGTGACTATCCGTTCTTTTGTTTCTTTACTCAGACTGTTTATGTTTTCTACATATAAGCAATTATTTTCCGCACTCAAAATATCATTTTCAATTAATAGGTTGGTGGTATCTAACTGTTCATTTGTTTTTTCAGTTTTATGTTTATTAAAATATTCATTAAATTCATTTGGATAAAGTCTGAATAGAAGGAAAAAGAAACGAACATGATGGTTTTCATCTTCATACCATTGATATGCAATGTTTGGTTCTGGTGGCGAGTCAATATCGTCAGACTCAAAGTGAACCGTTAGTGCTCTATACATCTTTGAGAGCATTTTGAGTTTACCTTCGTCAGTGGATTCACAAAATGAGAAATCTTTTATAAGGTTTTCTAATCTGGGAATTATCCACTCTTCTTCAAGAAGTTCACGGTTGATATCAAAGACTATTGGTATTACATCATCTCTGTCATTGAGTGCAGAGATTTTATTAAAAACTTCATATTTATGAACATCCGTCATACCAACTAAAAACAGTGCAGTAAAATATTCTTGAAAAGATCTATGTGTGAATGTATATCCGAGGCCATCGCGTTGCATAATACATACACTGTCTAAAAGATCGTTTAGTATATGTTCTGGTACTGATTTAATTCCACTAATTTGTAATGCTTTTGCAATATATTCTTCTATCTTACAATCTTCAAAAAAATAAGCTCTATCTGAATAGCTTACGATACAGAAAGCAGATAAAACTTTTTTAAAATCATCTAATGGTAAATTAGAGAATGATTTTCTTTTATATAGACTTTTCATTGAATCATGCTTGTTAAATAATGTTAAAAAAGCCTGTTCATAAAATAAATGAATTTTATTTGGTATTTCAGCTATTTGTTCATATGTTAATAGCATCATTGTTAATAACAGTGGGTTTTGCGCGAAGCTTTTGTGCTTCTCATACAAAATTTCGTCCAGTTCTTGTAAAAACTGCGTCTTTATAAAACGGTCATATTCTAGTTTCGCAATAAGACTTTTTGATTTTTCTTTGTCTAAAGGAAGAATTTTATATTGATAAAATTCCTCCCATCCTAAGAAACGATTGTCTGGCCTGCTTGATACTAAAATCATAATGTTTTGGTATCGATTTGCAAAATCTATGATTTCCTTTTCGTAAGATTCTCTTTTTTCATGGTTAATTTCATCAAATCCGTCAAATATGAGTAATATTTTTCCTAGCTCTAGTGAATACTCAAGCTGTTGTTTTGAGAAATTAGGTTCCAGTTCAATAAGTACGTTTAATATATAATCGTACAGCTTCTGTCCATTTTGACTGTTTAAGTGCCTCAATTCGATAAATATTGGAAATATTTCTTCAGGTCTTTCCACTAAGTCAATGAATATACTTTTGCAGAAAGTTGACTTTCCTGACCCTGCAGTGCCAGTTATTACTATTCTCTGATTTTTCTTTATTTCATTAATAAATTGAGATTCTTTAATAATGTTTGAACCTAAAGTAAGGTCAGTTCTTATGTAGAAGCTTTTTAAGTTAACAGGTACTTCCCTGTAAAGTAATGTTTTTGTTTTTGAATAACGTTCGTAGCTTCTTTTTAAATATTTTGTAAAACATTTATTCTGAATTACTTTAAGTTTATCAAGTGAGTCGACGCCAAATTTTTTTGCATTCGCATATATAGGCAATGAAAATTCTTTTACTAATTCAACTATTATTTTATTTAAATCAATATCGGACATTTTTGTTCCTTAAATAATAACCGAACACAGTATTCATAAAAAAGCCGACATAAAGTCGGCTTTCTAATCAAACAATCAATCCCATTTCAAACCGCCACCGGTTTGATATTCGGTGACCTTGGTTTCGAAGAAGTTTTTCTCCTTCCGCATATTGGCTTGTTCATCCAGCCAGGGCAGGGTGGCTTCGGCACCTGGGAAGGGTTCTTCAAAGCCTAATTGTTTGGCACGGCGATTCGCGGTGTAGCGGAATTGGCCATGGTGAGCTTCTTTTGAGTAACCCAGGATTGGGTCACGCAGGATGTAGCCGCCGTAGGTTGCTTCTGCTGCATCGGCTTCTTCAAACATTTCCTGGATTTTCTTTGGATCCAGTTTGACGTTTTCTTCTTTGATGATTTGTTTGCAAACACGAATACCGAACGAGGCGTGCATGACTTCATCACGCATGATGTATTGCAGCTGTTCGCCTGTGCCTTTCATCAGACCACGACGTTGCAGGGCAAAAATCGGTGAGAAGCCGTTATAGAACCAGCTGCCTTCGAAGATGCCGGCGAAGAACGCATAGGACATGACGAAGTTTTCCAGTTCGTCTTTATCACGCAGATCGATATCGCTACGCATAACGGTATCCAGACGTTCATTGGCCAGTTTGATCTTTTGGTAAATCTCCGGCACCACGCGGTAACGGTTGTAGATTTCACTTTGATCCAGACCAATGGTTTCGATGCAGTGCTGGTAAGTCCAGGTGTGCAATGCTTCTTCATAAACCTGACGAGCCTGATAAATCTGCAATTCCGGTGCAGTCATTTTTTCCATAACCGCCAGACCGATATTACGCATGGCGAGAATATCAGAGGTGGTCAGGTAGGACAGCACGTTTTCATAGACATGACGTTCTTCCAGCGTCAGTTTATGACGGTAGTCGTGAACGTCCTGTGCCATGTTGATATCAAGTGGCGTCCAGTGGTTTTTGTTGGCGTTTAAGAAGTAATTCCACGCCCACGGATATTTGAAAGGGGCAAGCTGATTGATATCAGCTTGTCCATTGACCACACGTTTGTCATCAGCATTAATGGCTTTGGCATTCGATGGCGGCAGTTCACTGACACTGGCCGAGGTTGGCTCAGGTGTGTCGAGTTCATTGGCCGCTTGCTGTGAGACAGGAAGCAGGTCGTTGTCGACTTTGTCAGTTGCCGGTTTTTCGGCAAGTGGATCATCCCAGTTAAACATTATTGGCAAGCCTCGCAGTCTGGTTCCAAGATAGAACAGGCTTTCGGTGCGTCGATACCTTCGCCTGAAATAAAGTCATCTTCTTGTTTGGCAACCGGCTTTAACACAGGTGGTGCAGTCGGTTTAGCAGTTGTTGCTGTGGTTGGCGCGGTGCTGGTTTTCTCGGCACCGGTAGCGCCCATTGAACGTAGGTAATAAGTGGTTTTGAGGCCACGTACCCACGCCAGTTTGTATAGATTGTCCATTTTCTTACCGGATGGTTCCGCCATGTACAGGTTCAGACTTTGTGCCTGATCCAGCCATTTTTGACGGCGTGATGCGGCTTCAATCAACCAGCGTGCATCCATTTCAAATGCAGTGGTGTACAACGCTTTTAGTTCATCAGGTACACGGTCAATCGCCAGCAAGCTGCCATCGTAGTATTTGAGGTCATTGATCATGACGTCATCCCACAAGCCGCGTGCTTTCAGATCTTCAACCATATATGGGTTGATGACTGTGAACTCACCGGACAGGTTCGATTTAACGAACAGGTTCTGGTAAGTCGGTTCAATTGACTGGCTGACACCACAGATGTTTGAAATCGTTGCTGTCGGTGCAATTGCCATGGTGTTGGAGTTACGCATGCCTTGACGTTTAACCTTGTCACGCAGTGCATCCCAGTCCATGGTTTGGCTCTCATCCTGTTGCAGATATTCGCCGCGTGCTTCTTTAAGGATCTTGATGGAATCAATTGGCAGAATGCCTCTGCTCCACAAGCTGCCTTCGTAAGATTTGTATTTGCCACGTTCTGCAGCCAAATCAGAAGATGCATCAATCGCGTAGTAGCTAACCGCTTCCATTGATTCATCAGCGAATTTCACAGCTTCTTCGGTGCTGTAAGGAATACGCAATTTATATAACGCATCCTGGAAGCCCATGATGCCTAGACCGACAGGGCGGTGCAGCAGGTTGGAATGACGTGCTTGCGGTACACTGTAGTAGTTGTACTCAATAACGTTATCCAGCATACGCATCGCTGTTTTCACAGTGCGGTTGAGTTTTTCTTTATCCAGTTTGCCGTTGGCGTCAATGTGCTGAACCATATTGATTGAACCGAGGTTACACACCGCGATTTCTTGATCAGACGTGTTCAGGGTGATTTCAGTACACAGGTTTGAGCTGTGAACGACACCGATATGTTGTTGCGGGCTACGCAGGTTACAAGGATCTTTAAACGTAATCCAAGGGTGACCCGTTTCAAACAGCATGCCCAGCATTTTGCGCCACAGGTCGGTGGCAGGCATGGTTTTGAAGTTACGGATTTCACCGCGTGCCGCTTTCTCTTCGTATTCAGAGTAGGCTTTTTCAAACGCCAGACCGGTCAGATCATGCAGATCCGGCACTTCTTCTGGTGAGAACAAAGTCCATTGACCTTCTTCAGCCACACGTTTCATGAACAAGTCAGGAATCCAGTTAGCCGTGTTCATATCGTGAGTACGACGACGATCATCACCAGTGTTTTTACGCAGATCCAGGAATTCTTCAACGTCGATATGCCATGTTTCAAGGTACGCACACACTGCACCTTTACGTTTACCACCCTGGTTAACAGCAACAGCTGTGTCGTTAGCGACTTTCAGGAATGGCACAACACCTTGTGATTTACCGTTAGTGCCTTTGATATGAGCACCCAGACCACGAACACGAGTCCAGTCATTACCCAGACCACCAGCATATTTAGACAGCAGAGCGTTATCACGCATTGCGCTGTAAATTCCGCTCAGATCATCTGGCACAGTTGTCAGGTAGCAAGAGGATAATTGTGGACGCAAAGTACCGGCATTAAACAATGTTGGAGTAGAGCTCATAAAGTCGAAAGACGACAGCAGGTTGTAGAACTCAATGGCGCGGGCTTCACGATCGATTTCATTAATGGCCAGACCCATTGCCACACGCATATAAAAGGCTTGTGGTAATTCAAAACGGGTGCCATCGCAGTGAATGAAGTAACGGTCATACAGCGTTTGCAGACCCAGGTAAGTGAAGCTGAAATCGTTTTCCGCTTTCAGTGCGCTACCCAGACGTTCCAGATCATAGAGGCTGAGTTCTGAATCAATCAGTTCGTTTTCAATGGCAGTTTTGATGTAAGTCTTGAAATAGTCTTTATATTGATCAGCCATTTCACCTTGTGATGCCTGGCGAGGGCTTTGGTAAACAAAGCTCAGAGCTTCACGGCGGATGCTGTCCATCAGCAGGCGAGCAGCCAGAGTGCTGTAGGCAGGATCTTTTTCAATAAAGGTACGGGCAGACATGACCAGTGCTTTTTCGACGTCTTTTTCGGAGACACCGTCAAAGATATTGCGTTGGGTATCACGCAGGATAGCTGCGTTATCTACCTGGGCCAGACCTTCACAGGCTTCATCAATCAGGTTACGCAGGCGGTCGATGTCTAACGGCTGGCGAGTGCCGTCATTCAACGTGACATGCAGTTTGCTTTCATTGGCAGGTTGCGGGTGTTTACGTTCTTCTTCAGCACGTTTTTGTGATTGCTGTTCACGGTAAACCACATAGGAGCGGGCAACTTTATATTCACCTGCACGCATCAAAGCAAGTTCAACCTGATCCTGAATATCTTCGATATGAACCGTACCGCCATCATCCAGACGTCGCAGCAGATTTTCACTTACCTGACGGGTAAGTTCGGCAACGGTTTCATGAATACGTCGGCTATCTTTGGCAGCTTCACCTTCAACGGCTAAAAATGCCTTGGTCAGTGCAACAGCAATTTTGCTGCTGTTGAACTCAGTGACTTTGCCGTTACGACGAATAACTTTGTAACCGGTTTCAGAGGAGGGTTGGGTGTAGTGTTCTGCTTCGCTCGCCATAGTGATTTTCCCTGCATTGTGTGGTAAGACTTAAAAAACGGCAAACCACAACAAATTGTGGTCGCAACATGATTGAACCACAAGATAATGTGTTTTTAAAGACTTAGCAAGGGGATAAGTTGCACATAAATTGTGCATTAGATGTGGATAACTTTGGGATGATCAGGCGGTAACTAAGATGCCATGCGCGATCACCGAAATTGATCCATTTTGGTGAAGAAAAAAATATTTTTTTGTTTAAAGGCCGTTAAGTAAAAAATTGCTGGGCATTATTCCCAACGAGCCGGAAAGGACCGACTCGTTGGTTGAATAAGTGGACAGAAAAATCAAAATGTTTCACTGATGGAAATGGCGGATCCTTCCAGCAGGTCTTTGATTAAATCAATTTCTTCATGATCATCAGTTTGTACAATTACTGTCCAATGATTTTCATGACTGGCTTCAACCGTTTTGGTAATTAAAGGATCATGGTCGGGCCGTATTGATACCGCACCGGCGATCATCATGCCAAAGGTCAAACCGAAAAAAATAAAAACCAGATAAGTGAATAAAGGACTGGACTGAGTCATTTCGGGACCACTGATGACCAGTGCGGTGGCTATGATTACCCCGAGTATCATCCCAATCAGCCCAAGCCAGCCATGCGATTTCACAATAGTTTTGGCAATACCATGACTTTCTGGTTCGATTTTTCGACTGATATTGCTATCTTCTGGTTTGACGATGCTGATTACTGCGGGTGAAATACCATTCTCGACGAGTTTTTGCTTCGCAGCATTAGCTGAATCTTTATCACCAAAAACCGCGGCAACACGGCCTGTATGTTTTTCATCTTGAATTTCTACTTCCATATTCTTTCCTCCTGAGATACATGAAACGTTATTTCATTCGGTAGATTCGTATACCAGACTATCGTTGTTATCCTGATAAAGAAAGTATCCCAATGCGGATAACCAATCATGTGCGTGCACAAAGCACTGTATTGAAAGTGACAAATTCAATCTTAAACAATTCATATCAGACTTTGCTTAACCTAGGTTTAAGTAGGGTTATTTATCGAAATGACAAAAAAATTGATCTTAATCATTTTTGTGTCGCACTTCCTATGATATTTGTAGTCAGTAACCAGGCCATTCATGGCTTTTGTAGCTGAACAAAATTTGGAGGCACCATGGAACTTGACCCGCTAATACTGTCACGAATTCAGTTTGCGTTCGTGGTGTGTTTTCATGCCATATTTCCAGTCTTTACGATTGGTCTGGCAAGCTTCATCGCTGTACTGGAAGCGTTGTCATTAAAGACCGGTAATCCAGTCTGGCAGCGATTGTCGAAGTTCTGGATTCAGGTCTTTGCCGTGGTGTTCGGGATGGGTGTTGTCTCCGGCATTGTGATGTCATTCCAGTTTGGTACCAACTGGAGTAACTTTTCCTACGCTACAGCCAACTTCCTTGGGCCAGTACTCAGTTATGAAGTAGTCACAGCCTTCTTTCTGGAAGCCGCTTTTCTTGGCGTATTGTTGTTTGGTCGCGATAAAGTCCCACAAGGCGTGCATTTATTTGCGGCCATCATGGTGGCTTTAGGTACCTTTATCTCTTCTTTCTGGATTCTCGCTGCCAATTCGTTAATGCACACACCTGACGGACTGGTGCTTCGCGATGGCCTCTATTATGTAGTTTCCTGGCGTGACTCAATTTTCAACCCTTCATTTGGTTACCGCTTTACGCACATGGCACTGGCGTCATTTTTGACTGCTTCATTTGTGGTCGCGGGTGTGACTGCCTGGTTCATCATGCAAAAAAGGGAGTTGGAAGCTAATAAAAAAGCACTTTCAATTTCCTTGTGGTTGATACTTATCCTGGCCCCTGCACAAGTGATGGTGGGTGATTTTCATGGCTTGAATACACTGAAACATCAGCCGATGAAAGTAGCAGCAATGGAAGGGAACTGGGAGACCGGAACCGGTGTGCCATTGTTGTTGTTTGCGTTGCCTGATCAAGAGAATCAGCAAAATCTTTTTGAAATCAAGGTCCCCAAACTGGCCAGCTTTATCCTGACCCATGACTGGAATGGTGAAGTACCAGGATTAAATGAAGTGGCGCCAGAAGAACAGCCACCGGTATTTATTGTGTTCTGGGCCTTTAGGGTCATGGTGGCGATGGGAATGCTGATGGTGTTATTTGGGCTGGCCGGACTCTGGCTTCGCAGAGGCGGACGCTATCTTGAAAACAGAACCTTCCTCAACGGCTTACGGGTAATGAGTCTGTCACCGTTTATTGCCGTGTTATCGGGGTGGATCGTAACCGAAACCGGCCGGGCCCCATGGTTGATATACGAACAGATGACCCACGCGCAGGGCCTAACCCCTTCATTAACAGGAGGTATGGCTTTGTTTACGCTGATTGGTTATATCGCGGTCTACGCAATGGTGTTCAGTGCCGGGGTGTTTTATCTGATGACAGTATTTCGTGGCGGACTGGAAACAGCCAATGCTGAACAGGTTGATTCAGATGTTGAAAAAGCACAACGACCCATATCTGCTGCCAACGCCAATTTAGAAGGAGGTCTGTGATGGATCAGCCATTCGATTTAGTGGTCATCTGGGCCGGTATTATTGGCTTTGCGGTGATGATGTATGTGTTGATGGATGGGTTTGATCTGGGGCAGGGCATTTTGTATCCCTTTGCACCAGATGATCATTCACGTGACATTATGATGAACTCAGTGGCACCGATATGGGACGGCAATGAAACCTGGCTGGTGTTAGGCGGTGCTGGATTGCTGGCTGCCTTTCCACTGGTTTATTCGGTGTTTCTGCCTGCTTTATATATAGGTGTGTTCCTGATGTTGGCTGGTTTGATTTTCCGTGGGGTGGCATTTGAGTTTCGCTTTAAGGCAAACACAACCAAATACCTATGGGATTGGGCGTTTGCCGGTGGTTCATTTGTTGCTGCCTTTGCTCAGGGCGCTGTGGTCGGCGCCTATGTGCAGGGCTTTGAAACCAGTAACTTTGTATATGTAGGGGGCGCACTTGACTGGCTAACGCCGTTTACCGTTATTACCGGGTTGGGACTGGTTGCTGGTTATGCCTTATTGGGCAGCACCTGGTTAATTATGAAAACAGAAGGTGAACTGCAACAGTGGGCGTATAAAATTACCCCAATTCTGCTGATAGCAGTATTAGTAGTGTTTGGTATTGTCAGCTTGTACACACCGTTTGTAGATCAAGGCGTATTAAACAGATGGTTTAATGGCGTGTCGATTATCTGGTTATTGCCTGTACTCGCCTTGTATTGCGCTTTTCTGGTGTTTCGCTCTGTTAAAAAACAACAGGAAGGAATGCCATTTGTCGCCACGATGGGATTGTTTTTATTCACCTATCTCGGTCTGCTGGCGAGTAAATGGCCTTATCTGGTACCACCCGATTACACACTCTGGGATGCGGCCTCGGCCTATGAATCACAACTGTTCTTGTTGCTGGGTTTCCTGTTTGTTATTCCGTTTGTATTGGGCTATATCGCCTGGTCATACTATATTTTCCGTGGCAAGGTGAGAGGTGGTTATCACTAATTCCTAGCCGCTACCGCCGAGACAATTTGCTTCCAACACGACGCAAAAGCTGAAATTTAGGTACTCTACCTGAGCACGTATCAACGTTGTTGGAGGCAGTTGGTCTCGGACCTCTGCGAAATGCGTCTGTAAATATAGCGCTCGAAGACAGTCACGCACACGCCTTAATCAGGCGTATTTTCAGTTATTGAATAGGCGGCTATGAAAGATCAACAGGCCCTGAATAAAGCCGGACGTTTATTACTCAAACAACTCATCCAAAAGCAGCGAAGCCGATTGCTTCAGGCTGTTTTTATGGGTGTGTTGGCGACCATTGCAATGATTGTGCAATGGTATGCCCTGGCCCAACTAACCTATGACTTAATCATCCAGCAGCAACCTTTTGCTGAGCAATCCATGTTGATTGTGCTGATGGTGCTGAGCCTTATTTTACGTTCTGTATTGATCAGAGCTCAGGAGCATTACTCCCAACTTTCCAGTCTGCATGCCCGGGAGTTTTTACGGGAGCAGGTCCTTAATGGTTGGCGCCAAACCAGTGCGTTAATCCATAGTCAGCGTTCTCCCGGTGCAGCAGCCAGCCAGTTGATTGAAGATGTTGAGTCGATGGATGGCTATTTCGCCAGATTCTGGCCACAACAAATGCTGGCCGTGCTGACACCACTGTTAATTCTAATAGTGGTGTTTTATTACAACTGGCTGGCCGCGCTGTTTTTACTGGTGGCGGCGCCGTTAATTCCGTTATTTATGATGCTGATAGGCTGGGGAGCTGAAGCAGTTAATCAGCGCTTTTTTTATCAACGGCAACGTCTGGCCGGACATTTTCTGGATCGCGTCAAACATCTCACGACGTTAAAACTGTTTGCAGCAGAGAATGAGGCTTTAACAGAAGTCGAAGAGAGGAGTCAGGACTATCGTCAGGTAGTGATGAAAACCCTGAAACTGGCATTTCTCTCATCAGCTGTTCTGGAGTTTTTTACCAGTGTCGCGATTGCCAGTATTGCCATTTATATTGGTTTTGCTCTGTTTGGCTCCATCAGCTGGGGACCAGCGGCAGATATCACATTATTCAGTGGCTTATTTATTCTGTTGCTGGCCCCCGAGTTTTTTCAGCCGTTACGAAATCTATCCCAGTATTATCATGACCGTGCTGCAGCAATGGCAGCCGCTTCACATATTGCTACGCATCTACCAGATGAGGATACAAACTCTCCAGCAGAAGATGTTTTTGAGCTAACTGCAGACGATACCTCTTCAACATTAATTGCCACCAATCTGGGTATCGGTTATCAACCTGGCAATGTTCTTCAGGACCCTATCAATCTTAAGTTGAGCAAAGGGCAGTGCCTGGTGATTAACGGCCCATCCGGCTGTGGCAAGACCACGCTATTGCATACCTTGGCTGGTTACTTGTCGCCCTTATCCGGCAAAGTGCTGTTAAATAACCAGCCGATGGGAAAGGAAGCGATTCGTTATCTGCCCCAAAAACCGTGGATCATTAATGGCAGTTGGGCAGAGAACCTTGCCGTACTGGCACCAGATGCAACTACAAAGGAAATGCAAAAGGTATTAAGTCAGTTAGGTTTGGAAAGTTTAATTTCAAATAGAAACAAAGGTCTAGATAGCAAACTTAATGAACGTGGTGAAGGCCTTTCAGGAGGGCAATTACAACGTCTGGCGCTGGCAAGAGTGTTACTTTCACCAGCACCATTGGTATTGCTTGATGAGCCGACGGCCAGTCTGGATACAGAAAGTCGTCAATATGTTCTGGCGGCGCTTACTGCATTAAAACCGCACTGTATTTTAGTGATTTCCAGCCATGATGTCGATGTACTGGCACTAGCCGATCACCAGCTGAAGTTTGCCAGACGGGAGAGTGACTAACGATGTCCAGCCATTCTCAAAAGAGTTTTACACCTCTGAAGTTCTGGTTAATAAAAGTTCTGCAAAATCAGAAAAAGCGATTAATCATCTCTTTACTGCTGGCCTTATTAACGGCCATTTCAGCCATGGGGTTATTAGCGTTGTCTGGCTGGCTGATAACGGCTACGGCAATCACCGGTCTGGCGATTACTGCTGGCACAGCCGTGTTATTGGATATCTACCGACCAGGTGGTGGAATTCGGTTTTTTGCATTAAGTCGAACCGTGGGACGATATTTTGAACGGCTGCATAGTCACGATATGGTGTTAAGAGTGATTGCCGGATTTCGCATAACCCTGTTTACCGGCCTGATGGACTTGCCGGTTCAGCAACTGCGAAACACAGAGGATAGTGAATGGTTGAGCCGGTTAACCGCCGATCTTGATAATCTCGACAGCCTGTTATTAAAGTTACTGTTACCTCCTATTGTGGTCATATCCAGCGTGCTTTTGCTCGCTGTGTTTATTAGTTTTTTCTGGTTAACTCTGGGGTTTGCTTTCGGTGTTATCACGCTGTTGTTGGGGAGTATTTATTTCACCTTTTTTACTCGTAAAACATCACAGATAAGTAGCGATTATGCCCGGCAGATCAATCAGGCCCGCTCACAAACCATAGAGCATCTTCAAGGACAGCTGGAACTCCAGGCGGCGCATCTGCAACAAGCGGATCAAGCAAGATTGGTCAGTTCGCTGAGCGAGATTGGCAAGTCACAGCTAAAACTGAATCGACATATCGCCAACGCACAGTTAATAGTGAATATTTGCCATGGCCTGTTAGTCATCGCCGTGGCCATTGCGGCGTTATTTGCTTACCAGAATCTGCTTGTCAGTGGACCTGTTGCAGTCATGTTGTTTCTGGCCGTGTTTGGATTGGGTGAGTTACTTTTAAACCTGCCAGGCCAACTGGGGCAGTGGGGCAGAACACGCTATGCCGCTGAGCGGCTGCAACCCTTGGCAGAGCATGCAGCTTCAGAGAAAACGACGCTGGCAGAGCTTGAGCGACTGTCGATGATGCTGGCAGCTCACCCCAAGGTTATCAGCAGCATAGATACCGCTTTTGCTTTTGAACTAAACCCATCTGAATGTCTGTTGATAAGTGGCCGCTCCGGAAGCGGCAAGTCGACATTAGCCAATATACTGGCGGGGCTGGAAATACCGGACTCATTTATAACGCCATATCAGTTATTGATAAATGGCATTCCATTGCCAATAGATCAAACACAAGCCTGGCATAAGCAGATTGGCTATCTGACCCAGCAAAACAGCATCATCGCCGCGACGTTATATAGCAATCTGACACTGGGGCTGGATGAGATCGACGAACAACAGCTTTGGCAGGCACTGACTTTAGTCGAGTTGGATGATTGGGCCAAACAACTACCCAAAGGATTACACAGCTGGCTGGGTGATACCGGCAGCCAACTTTCCGGAGGGCAGGCCAGAAGGATCTGTTTAGCAAGACTTTTATTAAAAGAGTCGAAACTGATCATGCTGGATGAACCATTTAACGGCATAGATATAGAGATGGCAGAACGCATCTGGCAGCGTTTGTATCCGCAATGGCAGGATAAAATGCTTATCGTGCTAATGCATGATCGGCCAGCGTTTTTCCCAACAATTGATAATCAGCAAATGTTTGAAATCAATCTGGATCAGAGTTGATCTCCTAAATCGCTATTGCTTGCGTAGATTGTGCAACTTGGCGATCCGCTACAAGATGTATCAGAAAACGTTCAATCTCAACATCACCTAGTTGTGAGGAATGTTGCTTACCATTCACAACTATGAAATATTTAATCCAGTAAATATATGAGTCAATGGTACGACGACTTTAATTTCGTACCATCATAAAATCCAAAATGGATTTAAGAAATGGAGATTGGGTCATGGAAGCAGCCTCATCCTTGATACTGACAAATCTTATTGGCCCGATTAATCACGAATTATCGAGCCATGTGCTTTTTTTAAATTTATCATCTCAAGATTCCATGAAAACGTTAATATATTCAAAAAGTTATGCGGTTAACGTTTTCATATGTGCGAATTAGAAGGCCGCCCGCTAATAATTATTATGAGGCCGAAGGCCTCATTAACACACTGTTATGCATTTCGAAGACATGAGCGAGTAGGCAATGGATAAAGCAATAATAGGTTTAGTCGGAGTTGCCCTTGGGGTCTTGCTTGGAATTCTAAAAGATTGGATATTTCAAAAGGCAAAGAGAAAAAAGGAATATGAATACTTGGCTATAAGAGTGGCCTGTGAACTGGATCGCTTTGTTTATAGGTGTGTTGGTGTAGCTCATGATGATGGTACTTCGTATGGTCAATACGACAAGGATGGGTATGCTCGTATACAAGTTACACCACCAGAGTTTAACGCCAATGATCTTGACGTAGATTGGAGATCTTTACCTTCAAATCTAATGTACGAAATCTTAAACCTGCCAAATAAGATAGAAATTGCAAATGAAGCCATATCCTCCGTATTCGATCATGTGGCGGGGCCACCGTATTACGAAGAGGGGTTTGAAGCTAGACAACTAAATTATTCTGAGCTTGGACTTCTCGCTATGGGGTTGGCGGAAAGACTAAGAAAGTACGCAAAGCTCCCTGCTTTTGAAGCGCCGGACAATTGGAGTCCAAGTGAAATGCTTAACGACAAGAAAAAGCAGATTATCAAGATTCAAGAAGAACGGTATAGAGCACAGGATAAGCTTATGAATAAGTTGGGGGCGGGCAATGCATAACAAGGCCAACCACCATCGCGCACTGCGTGCGCTGGACCTCCCTAAGCTCGGCCGGTGTTGGCGGCGTTATGTGACTACCAGCATTGCCAGAGAGGGGTATTGTAATGACTAGAAAACTTACCGGAAGTGATGGAATGGCGATAAACATTCCTGACGGCTGGCGTGGATTGCAGGGTTCGGACGGGCGTATGGTTCCCATTCCTCCAGACGGTCGAGGGCTGCAAGGCAGTGATGGTCGAATGATAGCAATTCCGAACGGCGGCAGAGGCTTGCAAGGTTCAGATGGTCGGATGGTTGCTATACGAGCTGGCGCAAGAGGGCTTCAGGGTAGCGATGGACGCATGGTGGAGATTCCGGCAGGCGCTAGAGGGCTACAAGGTTCAGACGGTCGAATGGTTGCTATAAAGCAAGGCCATCAAGGTCTTCAAGGGCCTGATGGGCGGATGGTGTCAATTGCACCTGGGAAAAGGGGTATCCCAGATGCGCGCGGTAGGATGAGAAATAAGTGAACGCGTCAACGTCACATAACAATCGCAAGCAGTTCGGCCCTTCGGGCTCGGACCTCGCTGAGCTCGGCCGCTGTTGTGGGCGTTGGGCGTGAAATAAGATCATGGAAGTAACAAAAGTTCCGGTACTTCGACTTCCTCAACATCTTCCGCACGCTGAGGCTATAAGATCATTTAAAGACAATCAGCATAGTTATGAGGCCGAGTTCTGGGAATATCAGTATCAAACCTACAGATACCTAGAGCGTCTTTCAGAGGAGTCATTGATCACTAGATATGCGGATATATTGAAAAACATGCAAGCCCTAATTAGCGAAGACAGGCATGTTATTCCAATACAAAGTTTCTTGAGTTCTTGGTATTGGTTCCGGAAAGAACATCAAACACGTTTTGAGTTCTATCTTCGCGGTTTGAAATTGCCATCTCCAGCTCCGCTAGACATCACATTTAATAATGTAGAGATCGGAGCCGTAGTTAGACCAAAACATCCTAATTCTGGCGATGTACTGTTCCGTTATGACAAGCAAGTTCACTTGGATGGAATTGCGAATCTGGGAGTTATCAGAATTCAACCTGCATCAAATTTTCAAGATTATGATCATAACAGTGCTCGACAAGATGAAGAGCAATCAAAAAAGCACTACTTACCAGGAGGGTATACGCGCATTACGACCGAGAATGGAGCATCCATCCCAATTATTGGAGATGTAGAAAGAATGGTCACGATGCCCAATTACTATATTTTTTGCATGTCCTGTGACTGGGATCAGGGCCTCTTCTCAGACTTTGATGGCGATGCATGCTTAATTATCAAAAACGTTGAAGAATTTTCGCGTCGGCTAGAATGTGCCGCAACGTCTCATTTGGCAGGATGGTACTTTCATCACAACCCTGTTCAATACTTCGATCCTTATGAAAGAACAAAGAACGAATACCTTGAAGCTACGATGTCAAAAGATTTTAGATTCGCATATCAAAGAGAATATCGATTCCTATGGTTCCCACAAAATGGTGAAGAGCCAAATGGTTTCAAATTCTTGGATCTGGGAAGCTTGAGTGACTTTGCAGAAGTGCGTGCCCAACAAGTGGCTCCAGCCGACCTTGGTTCCGCTACGCTCCACCAGGACGTCTGAGCCAAGGCGTTATATTTCTGGATTCTCAACATGTGGCTTTTGAATAAACTTTTTACGCAAAGAGATCAGCCAACGCCGAGGTTTGCGTTTCAGGGCACCGTAAACTGGATGCGTGGTCTTGCGTTGCAATCCGAAGATGATTATTCGCACGAGTCGCTCAGGCAATTCTATCAGAGGGTCCAGCGCCGCCAGCCGAATGAAGAAGGCGATACACTTGCGTTCGAGTCACTGACAATGTCGATGCACAATGTGAGCTCGATCGATAGCATGGAGCAGATCGAGAATCCTTACCCAATTGTTCGGGCGGCAATCATTGCTTGGTATTACGCAACTTACTATGCCGCAAAAGCCATGCTTGCTGCTTCGAGCGGGGCCGACCCACAAACACATGCACTGACTGCTAAGGTCTGGCAGTCAGATATTGTAGATTCTGGTTGGGTGAAAGGGCCCTTTGATTTATCCATTACGGATATCACACCTACTCATGTGCGAGAGGTCATTGGGGTCTTGAGGGATGGTAATAGGCATGACCTAAATACAGAACCTACGGATCTCGAAATGGCTTACGGCGCTATCCTCTCTTATCTGAAAGGAACCGCCGAATATGAACAATGGCGCCTCGAAGAGCACGTAAAAACAAGCACAGCCTATAGGAATGCAGGGCACACTAGCTTCAGGAGTAATGCCGCGAAAGAACTCAGGAACGCGAATCTTCGGCCCGCCCACATAAACTACCTCGTACAAGCATTCCGTTACCGAGGCAAAGCCAATTACCGTGACGCTATTTATTTGTCATATGGAGCGAACAACTCAGAGAGAGTGCGTCAGTTCGTTTCAGACCTTGGAGTTGTTAGCGGCAATTTTTCTCTAATGGCCGCCCACTTTGTAGCAAGGCGAGTTGTGAGAGCTGATTGGGAGGCTTATGCTGCTGATATCAGAGAATATTCTCAGTTCGATCTTCCCTATGAACTGGGTGAAATATAACCAGGCAATGCACGCTACAAGCGTGTGATTGCAGCGTTAAAGGTCATTAAGTATGAGAGAGATCGAAGGGTTGGATCACGCTTTAGAAGTTCTTCGCCCCAAATGGGATGAGTTCAATCGACACTTCGATTCAGAAAACGAAAAATTCATTGCTTTGTTGCAGCAGGATCACGATGTATTGGGGCGAGTGCTAAAAGCTCATTTAATTTTGGAGCATTATCTGACAGCATTCCTTGGTCAAACATTTGGAATTGACGACATTGAATCATTAAGGCTTTCATTCGCACAGAAGGTTGATCTGCTTCCTTCATCTGGCACTGCTGCATCTGTTATTAAACTAGGAATTAAGCGTCTTAATAGCATTAGAAATAAGTTTGCTCACAGAATAATCGTTGATTTAGAACAGCTAGATATAAATGCAATGAATGAAGTAATAAATATTTTTAGACCTCAGGCGGTTTTCGGTAGCAATCTTGAAAGGGTCGAAGCTTTTATGACTATAGCTGTTACTTTTCTAATTCTACCTCCACCGGATTTGCAAGAAGCATTTGCAGAGGCATTTTCTAAAGTTCATGCATACGACCATGACCTTTAACAAGTCAATTAACTACGCGCCCACGGTGCCGGACGTAGCAAAGCTGCGCCGGTTATTAAGGCGTTAAATTCTACTCGTACATCGGAGGGACTCCATGGAAGAAAGTAATCATCGAATAGCTTATGCCCTGCATATGAAAAGAAAATGGGTATACGGAAAAGATGATAAAGATTTGCTTGAGAGAAAAGGAATTCCTTTAACGCCAGAGGAGTTCGATGTATCTATGAAAGGAAAGATATTTTGCCCTATCTGTACTACCCCTTTATCAAGGTCGCCAGATATGAGGTCGGTTTCAACAAATAGCAGAACAGCTCACTTCAAGCATAAGCCAACATACTCAAAAGTACCTTGTCGGCTAAAGACCAAGAAAAAGGAAGGTCTTTCATATAAAAATGAAGAAGAAGCCTCAAAAGCAATTGAAGATGAAGCATTAGTTATTGTTTCTGACTGGATGAGTCAGCCTCCATCAGATGATGATGATCTCGACGAGAATGGGGAGTTCAACCAAACTGCTATTGAGGATGAAGATGGCCCTGATACAGAAATAGCAATCGGCAGACATAAAGGTAGAGAATTTAAGCTTCCAAGTAAGATATCTAGTGTAACCGCCTTATGCAGAGATTTTGATAAAAACCTTCATAGAGGCTATCACCTCCCTGACTCTAAATTTCCTATGCTCTTGTCTGACATGCTTTTTGACACTGATCGAATAACGGAAGATACGGACAAGAAAAAACGATTGTTTTTCGGAAAAATTGTTGATTACCGAAGATTAAGTAAGCGAAATATCATTTATATTGAAAATGAAGAGTTCGGTGAGTTCAAAATATATACGTGGCCAAGGTTTGATGAAAGAAAGCATATAGACGGAAAATCAGAAGGGCGCTACATACTGTTTCATTCAACTCTATCTTGGGAAGGGGGTATTCCCAGATCCTTTGTCGATAATTGGGGGCAGTATAGTTTGCTGCCCCAAAAGTACGAAAAGCATCTAGTTGGCTATAAAAAATTTAACAAACGCGTCAATTAGGACACTCGCAAGCTCGCGCCTACTACGCGGGCGTTAGGCTATTTAGTGAGAAAGCTCTATTTGCTTAGTATTAAGGAATGTTCGATTGGAATCTAGAACCAGATATGTCAACCAGTTAAATTCATTAAATGAAAAGTTTGAGGAACTCAAAGAAGATTTATATAAAAATAGGCCGGTAGTAGGTTACTTCGTTCCTATGCTAGCTGCGACTGCAATAGAAAATGGTAATTCAATTGTTGATACGGTCAACAGATATTCATCAGCGGATCATAATGTTAATTTTCGATGCCTACTCCAAGCAATTTCAGAATGTATAGATCCTGAAAATACAGACTTCACTCCATTTTTCGACAGTACAATAAATAAAGATAAGCATGCTGAAAGTGTTCTTTCATTTGAATGGGCAAGGTTAAAAATACATCACGATATTGTCTCTGCGAATCAAGGGTTGTGGGATATATCTGAAACTAGTAAAGATAATTACGAAATAAAGCTCTCTAGCTCAGTTAAACGCACTGCATTGCACTTGTTAAGAAATAAAGCGGATTTTTATGCGTCACCAAAAGAAATTCAAGAGCTTCTTAAGAATATTTCACATGAAAGTTCTGGCTTAGATCTCACTTTAAAAAACAAACTAAGAGATTTAGAGCCATTAACAGTTGGGGTTTCAGAAGCATGGAAGTTATTTCTCGATGAATCAAAATTGAGTGATGGTTCGCTACTACTCTTTCAGGCTCTAGTTCCTTACCTCAATGAAAGAACCTCGATAGTCTGGTTTAAAGAAAATCAATTAATAGAAATAATGACTGCTTTAAATGAGGAGTTCAAATTTTTTGAAGGTAGCCAAGATGACATGAAAAATTTGCTGACTTGTATGTCAACTACTTTAGATGAATCATTAAAGTGGGGGTTAACTGTACCATTCGTTCGGTTTGGTCAAATATATATGCGGTGGCCATTCGCTTATCACGTAATCCATCCAAACCTAACATTACTTGCAATTTTAATGAAGCGAAACCCTAATGCTTGGAATAACACGGTTGGCTCCTGCTCCGCAAAAGTTGCTAACTACTTACTGTCATATCTAGATAATCAAGAGCATCTTAAATTTGCTACATGTAAAGTAAAAAAGCGTATTGGAGATATAGATATTGCTGTGTTGGATGAAAAAACAAATTCATTGCTACTATGTGAAGTAAAAACTGTATTCGATAGATTCAGAACTAACCATCAAAGTAGTAACTTCACAAAACAACGTGTGAATTATGAAAAAGCAGCAAATCAACTCATAGAGTCACAACATGCGATCGAAAGTGGAAAATGGAAATTAAGTGAGATATTCGGTAATGTAAACTCTTCTAAACCAGACTCTATATATAAAATAGTTTTGACATGGTGGGACATTGTTGATTTGTACAAGGAAACTGATAATTCTGATATCGCCACTACAAACTTCTCAAGTTTTATTTATGTATTTAATAAGGCTTTCGGGGATATTGAGAAAATACATAGAGCTTTAATTGAACTGTCATCTATTTATTGCCCAAGCGTTCGATTAAAGGATTATATAAAGGTTGATGACTTGTATATGAGTTGGAGTTTGGAAAAACAAACAGATGCTTTACCACCTAGCTCTCATATCTCAAGAAAGTCGATTTCAAGTTTCTCTTCGGAGTTAATTAGTGATATTGCTTCTTTTCCTGATGATTGGCAAGAGCAGTTAAAAAAAACAGGTAATGATGGTAAAGAATATATTTTAGATTAATAATCGTCGGGTGCAATGGAAAAGCCTAACAAGGTGTTGCACACGGAAAAATTACTTGCTGCGCTCCTAATTTCCCGGTGAACACGGCGTTAGGTTTAAAAACAGGATCACACGGTAATGGATAAATCAGATGAACAAGTGAAAGGAGTCCTTAGGTATCTCCCAGATACGCTTAGTAAATCTCTAGCGGTATCTGTTGTAGCAATCCCTTTCGGCTTGTATATAACTGGCCCAAAGACAGTTTTAGCCTTGCTGCCCAACCAATCGACCACAATTATTCCACTTGGGTTGTTGGCGTTGTGCTTCGCCATCGGATTATTAATAGCAGCAGGGCTTATATTGCACTTAGCCCTTGTCATTAATCACTCGAAGCACGGACGTATTAGGCATTATACAGCCCATCCTGAAAGCATGGATTTAGTCAATCTTATTAAAAGATTTTCCTTAATCCATTACTTATCAATAGCTCTAATATTTCTATTGGGGGTTGGTGTTGGGCATTTTCTATAATTTCAAACCTAACAAGGCGGTGTTGTCGCCTTCGGCTGGCACTCCATGACAGCTCCAAACCTCGGCTTTAGGGAAATAATGAAATTCAGATCAGAATCTCCATATATAACAAACCCTAAACGACTTGCTGATTTAATAGCCGCAATACAAGTTTTAGGTTCCTATCGATTTGCAAGTCGCAAACTCGATAAATGGGCTAAAAGATTGGGGAGAACGCCAGTCTCAGCTCATGATTGGCTAATTGTTTTCAAAGAACATCCAGAATTCTTTACATTTGATGGTGAAAATATCTCTTTGGTATGGCGTAGGAGCCTAGAGCGTAATTACGATACTTTTGAGAGAAGAACTCTCTCAAGAAACGAAGCTCATGAACTGGCTAAAGTCGAAAGTGAGGCTAATGAAAAACGATTGTCACGCCCCCCATTGGATACAGCCGAGATTTCTAAGTTGATTGATATAGCAATCAACCTGCATGAAAGAGAAATCAAGCACATACAGGAAAGAAGGTGGTGGATAACCGCAATTGTGGCTATTGTTGGGCTCATAATTACGGTAAGCAAGCCCTAAAAAGTTGCTCAAGTTCACTCCGGCCGCAAAAAGCGCGGCCTCCGCGAGACAACCTACACTGCGTTTCGGTTGCCCCTTAGCAAAGCGTTATGTTTCTTGAGGTAGCGCAATGAAGCTAGAGTTTTATGACCTTTTGGAAAGTAACGAAGATTTCTGCTGTGCTCTTGGCAAGGTCATGCTCGTTGCAAGCAAGCTTGAAGTGTTACTTAAACAATATCTAAGGTTGCATGGAAAAAATATTTCTGAGAAACGCGCAACATTAGGAAACCTTATAAAGATACTTAAAGAAAATGGTCACTTAACGAAAAATGGAGAGATTCATTTTTGGCAAGCGAGTTTGCAAAGGAATTACCTAATTCACAACCTTTATGGATCCTTTGTAGATGAGATCGAGCAAGCCTTATTGCCAACCGAAGAGTTGGTTGAAATGGACGTTGATGTATACACAGAGAAGGCGCAGCAAACAGCTGAAAATCTTGGCTCGTATGCTAGGCTCATGCAACGTGCCATAGAAAAACATAACAATCACAGTCAGCAGGACGCTCCTAGCGTCGCGCCTCTGCTGTAAGCGTTAAGTTACAAGGAAAGTAATGCAGTTCCCATTTGAACTTACAAGAGCGAAAACTTCAGTATCAGCAAAAATCAAGGGGCAGAAAACTTGATTTATTCTGTGTCATTTTCTGCGAACACATCAGAAGGTAAGCTTTTTTAGTCTCTATACGAATCAGTGTTGTTGAGGTCGAACAATTCACCTTGGCCAAGACTTCAGAGATATTCAAGCCATTGCCTGAGCTGTAATTTCGATTGAACGTTGCCGCTTTGTGGTATCAAAGATGTCTGAGACGATCATTAACTCGTCGGCTTCAGTTTTCTCAATAAGATTTCGCAAACCGCTTTGAACAGTGTCATGGCTACCAATGACACTGCAATCCAGCATTTGTCCTGCTTGGGCCTTTTCCTGAGGCGACCAGTAGGTTTCTATATCTTCTATGGGGGGCTGCATCAAGCCGCGAGTCCCGCGAAAGAGGTCAGTGAATGACATCTGCTGTGATGTTGCCAGGTAGCGAGCTTCCTCATCTGTATCAGCCGCGATTACATTGACTCCAACCATTGCGTAAGGCTTATCCAGCTGTGCCGAAGGTTTGAAATTCCCCCGATAGACCTCAAGTGCCTGATAAAGCGCTTGTGGGGCAAAATGAGAGGCGAAACCATAAGGTAATCCCAGCATCGCCGCCAGTTGTGCACCGAATAGGCTGGAGCCCAATATCCAGATAGGCACATTACTTCCCGAACCGGGCACTGCCTCTATTTGTTGAGCGGCGTCTTTGGGGGCAAGAAAAGCCTGTAATTCCTGCACATCTTGAGGGAAGTTGTCAGCGTTGGCTGGATTTCGACGCAAAGCACGTAAGGTCATTTGGTCGGTGCCGGGAGCGCGACCCAATCCAAGATCGATACGACCGGGAAATAGCGCTTCTAAGGTACCAAACTGTTCAGCAATTATATATGGCGCGTGATTAGGCAGCATGATGCCACCTGCACCAACGCGAATGCTATTTGTCCCAGCAGCAATATGGCCTATGACGATGGAAGTAGCAGCTGTTGTAACACCAGGCATATTATGATGCTCTGCTACCCATATGCGTTTGTATCCCAGACGTTCAGCATGTTGCGCATATGTCCTGGCATCATTAAGTGCCGTTCTGCGGTCAGAGCCTTGGCGTACACGGCCAAGTTCTAGAATAGATAGTGGAATCATATGGAACTACACCTTATTTTGTGTTTTTGTCACTTACTAGGCTAACTTTTGGGGTCGGGTTTTTAAGACAGTCCTTAAAACCTAAACCTAACGATTAAAGATCAATGGCAAGCAGAAATGTTGCACCTATAAACTACGAAAATATCTGCGTAAAATGTTTTAAAGCCTACAGTCTGTTTTTAAATTTGATCTTTCGCTCTAAGCAATCTGTCACCTAACCCATATCTAATTTTGTCTACGGTTTAATGTATAAATTCAAGAAATAGTGGCTCACTAACTCTGGTGAGAGAATTTCTATTGTGGAGAAGTGGCAAGAAAAACTCAGCACTAACATGTGTGACAGCTGTCAGAGAGGCAAATCCTCAAGTGACAATCAGAATGTGATCCAAAGTTATGCTCAAAATGTTGATCTGTAATCGGACAAGCTGCCGATACAATTGATTAATCAGCGGTAAAGCAGCTTTTTCCTCACCTTAACAGGAGCACGATGATAATGCGACAACACCAGCAAACCGACTCTATGGAAATAATCTCCAATCTCGATAATCTTGCAGAGTTGGTAAGTTACTCGTTTATGGACACGCTCAATGCTGATCCTGACGCGACAGCAAATGGCGCTGACCATTTACCCCGACAAGTCTTTTCGGGCCATTATGTTCCTGTCAGTCCAACGCCACTCGAAAACCCCGAGTATGTGGCACATAGTAAAAACCTGTTTCGCGAACTGGGCTTCGCCGATAGTTTGGCTCAGTCGGCCGACTTCATGCGTATGTTCTCCGGCAATCTTGCAAACGTTCCAGAACCGATGCGTAAGGTTGGTTGGGCGTGTGGTTATGCATTGTCAATTTATGGTACCGAATACACCCAGCAATGTCCTTTTCAGACCGGTAACGGATACGGCGATGGTCGTGCTATTTCGGTGCTAGAGGCCGTCATCAATGGTCATCGTTGGGAAATGCAGTTAAAAGGTGGGGGCCGGACGCCGTACTGCCGCGGCGCCGATGGACGCGCTGTTTTGCGTTCAAGTATTCGAGAGTTTCTGGCACAGGAGCACATGCACGCACTTGGCGTTCCAACGTCACGCTCTCTGAGTCTGTATGTGTCTAAAACCGAAAAAGTAAGACGACCATGGTACTCAGAAGGCTCACACTCTAGAGATCCAGATACGGTTATATCAGAGCCAGCGGCGATTTCTACGCGGGTCGCACCATCTTTCATTCGGGTTGGCCAAATTGAGCTCTTCGGTCGTCGTGCCCGTAACAATGAGCATCCAGAAGCAATGAAAGAGCTGGAGCAGATAGTCTTGCACCTCATCGATCGTGAGTATGGTGACGTTATCGACCAACACCTGAGCACACCTGAAAAAGTATTGATGCTTGCTCGCGAGTACAGAAACCGATTTACATCGCTTATTGCGAACTGGGTCCGTGTCGGTTACTGCCAGGGTAACTTCAACAGCGACAATTGTGCTGCCGGTGGATTCACACTCGACTACGGTCCATTCGGATTCTGCGAACTATTTGATCCGTATTACCAGCCATGGACGGGAGGAGGACGACATTTCGCATTTTTGAATCAACCTGTCGCAGCGGAAAAAAACTTTCACATGTTTTGTACCGCATTGCGACCGTTGCTGACTTCGCATCAGGATGCTCTGAGTCAGCTCGACGAGATTAAAAGCAGCTTCGCATCAGTAATGCAGGTGCAAATGGAGAAAATGTGGGCAGCCAAACTTGGGCTGGATACGTTTAATGAGGAGTTATTTAAAGAGCTTGTATCGCTGATGATGCAAACCTCAGTTGATTACACCATTTTCTTTCGCGAACTCTCTATGCTGCCCGACGTTATTGGGCCACTCAAAAACAGCTTTTACCAGAACGCTTCCTATAATCGTGATCACGAACGGATAGATAATCGCTGGTCAGAATGGCTCACAAAATGGAAAGAGCTCATCGTTAAGGCCAACACGACAGATACTCATCCGTTTTCTCATGAAGAGCTCTCCAGCCAGATGAAACGGGTCAATCCAAAATACAGTTTGCGGGAGTGGTTAGTTGTGCCTGCTTATCAGCAAGCTAAGGAGGGAGACTACTCACTCATTCGAGAGCTGCAAGAAGTCATGACTAATCCATACGATGAGCTTTCGAAAGAGGTAGAGGAGAAATTTTACAGGCTGAAGCCACAAGCGTTTTTTGAGGTCGGCGGACTGTCGTATTACAGTTGCTCGTCCTGATTTTACGAAAAATCCTCAAGGGAATAGCTACGACACGATCTGCAAAAGGGTCAATACACCGGGGGGCAGATGGGCGAAAATTCGAAGCAAAAAGCGCTTTATGACTGCTTTGCTTCAGGTTAATGCGGCTTTAAAAATGATGTGAGTAATATGATTTTCCTGAAATAACTTGGGTATGGATATGCAAAGATTATTACGGAAAGTATTCATCAAAGGTGTAAGAGAGCGTTCAGCAATCAAGGTGGGATTATCTCAGCACTTTTACAAAATCATCCTTATGGTTTTGGGTTTGCTCGCATTTCAGCTCGAAATAATTGATCGGTTTTTGTTGAACCTGTTACCAACGAGTGGTGATATTTTCTTTTTATTTGGCATTACTGTGATAGGAATCATCCTGTATATCGATTTTCAGATGATTAAATCCAAGATGGAAATGCACATGACTTTAAGGCAAGTTCTGCGTTATAGAAGAAGATGCGCATAAGTTTATTGGCAACTCGTTCAAACGCCCATGCTTGGGTAGGCAAAGAGAGAACTAGAAAGTGTCATTTTAAAAAGCGTTTGTTCAGATCCGATGATATAGCCTGAAATATTTCCTAAATACACATCAACTAAAATCACAATTACCAAACCCCAGATACAAAAAAACGGACCGAAGTCCGTTAGTTTGTTTGGCGGAGGGACAGGGATTCGAACCCTGGGTAGGCTATAAACCCACGCCGGTTTTCAAGACCGGTGCATTCAACCGCTCTGCCATCCCTCCAAGACGCGGCATATTACTAGGAATGACTTGTTCTGACAACAGTGAAAGCGAAATTTATATTGCTATTGCCATTTAGAACTTATCCGGTAGGATGATGTCCATTGGATGAACAACCTATCATCAATACTTTACTGAGTAATGGAGAAATAAACTGATGAACTACGATACTCAATCAACAGTTGTGCGTTCGCGCGAGTCTGCGCTGCAAACCAACAAGTTATTGCGTAACACCTATGTATTGCTGGCGATGACGCTTGGCTTCAGTGCGCTTACGGCTGGGGTGTCAATGGTCTTTAACCTGCCGCATCCAGGCATTATTATTACGTTGATCGGCTACTTCGGTCTGTTGTTCCTGACAGCTAAATTGCGCAACAGCGTTTGGGGTATTGCCTCTGTATTTGCGCTGACGGGTTTTATGGGCCTGACACTGGGACCAATTGTTAATGCTTATCTGGGATTACCTAACGGTCCGCAGATTGTTATGCAGGCTCTGGGCGCAACCGGCATTGTCTTTTTAGCTTTGTCTGCATACGCGATTAAATCTGAAAAAGACTTCAGCTTTATGGGTGGTTTCCTGTTTGTCGGTATCCTGGTGGCTTTCCTGGCCGGTCTGGCAGCGTTCTTCTTTAACATGCCTGGTCTGTCACTGGCCGTTTCAGCAATGTTCGTGCTGTTGATGTCTGGTCTGATTCTGTATGAAACCAGCAACATCATTCACGGCGGTGAAACAAACTACATCATGGCGACGGTGACCTTGTATGTCAGTATCTACAATCTGTTTACCAGCCTGTTGCATTTAATCGGTGCCTTCTCTGGCAACGATTGATTCAGCAATCAAAAACATTGATTCATTCAAGCCCCTGCAAAGGGGCTTGTTTGTATCTGGAGCAATGCAATGAAAAAGAATCTCGGTAATATTGATAGAACGTTACGCATCATAATCGGTCTGTTTATAATAGCGATTGCATTGTATTACCAAAGTTGGTGGGCCTTGCTGGGATTGGGACTACTGATTAATGGACTAAGCGGTCGCTGTGGTGGCTATGCCTTGTTTGGCTTTTCCACTGCAAATAAATCCTGTGATATTTCTCATAAAGAGCGTAGCTAGCGCATAATAGACACTATGGCGGATAACCAAACACAATTAATCGATAACTTCGGACGGCGTGTGTCGTATGTACGGATATCGATCACTGATCGTTGTGATTTTCGTTGTGTTTATTGCATGGATGAAGAAATGACATTCATGCCACGCGAACAGTTGCTCACGCTGGAAGAAATTGCCTTTCTGGTTAGAGCTTTTTGTGAACTCGGCGTGGAAAAAGTCCGTATCACTGGTGGTGAACCGTTAGTGCGTCGCAACGTCGATTGGTTAATTGAACAGATTGGCTCGCTGAAGCACACCACATCGCTTAAAGAACTGAACCTAACCACCAACGGCTCCCAGTTACCCAAGTACGCTGAAAAGCTCGCTGCAGCGGGTATGGATCGCATTAACATCAGTCTTGACTCATTAAATGCCGATCGTTTCCGTGAATTAACCCGTACGGGTGAATTAACTCAGGTACTGGACGGGATTGATGCTGCTAAAAAAGCCGGTTTTAAGCGCATCAAATTGAACGCGGTCATTATGAAAGGCCGTAACGATGATGAGATTGTCGATTTGGCGCAATTTGCCATTGATAATGATCTCGATATTTCTTATATCGAAGAGATGCCTTTAGGTCAGGTCACGCATAGTCGTAATGAAAGCTACTGCAGTAGTGATGAAGTGCTTGCCACATTACAAAAGCATTTTGATTTGCAGAACAGTATTGCCAATACCGGTGGGCCATCGCGTTATTACCAGGTAGCTGGCAGCAAAAGCAAAATTGGCTTTATTTCACCGCATAGTCATAATTTCTGTGAAAGCTGTAATCGGGTTCGGGTGACCACCGAAGGGCGGTTGCTGTTATGTCTGGGGCAGGAACACTCAATGGATCTGCGTGACATTATCCGTCGCCATCCTGGTGATATCGACCAGCTCAAACAGGCGATTATCAAGTCGATGGATATCAAGCCAAAAGGCCATGACTTTAATATCAAAGAACAACCGATTATCTTCCGTCATATGAGTGTCACCGGTGGCTAGATACCAGCCAGAAATGACCAATCAAGGCATTAATCGCCTGCATACCACCACTGTATTAGATGAATTTGGCGAAGCCCGTGAAGTGTCATTAACCGGCGAACGGCCGCTGACGATTTACCTGGATAATCGCGAGATTGTTACTTTGATGACGCTTGGTGGTCAGCCAGAGTTGCTGACGCTTGGCTATTTACGCAATCAGGGGTTGGTGGATGAACTCAGTCATATCAAATCTATTCAGGTTGATTGGGATGTTGATGCTGTTGCGGTGACGACCCATCAGCAGAAAAATAACCTTGATTCGCTCATGTCCAGACGAATTGCGACCAGTGGTTGTGGGCAGGGCACCATGTTTGGTCATGTAATGGATTCATTGTCTGAGATGAAACTGCAATGTCCCCAGTTCAGTGCCCAATCTATTTATGACGTGTTACATGCGTTAAATGAATATAACGAAATGTATAAACAGGCCGGGGCAGTGCATGGCTGTGCGCTTTGCCAGGGAAATGATGTATTAAGCTTTGTTGAGGACGTAGGTCGGCATAATGCTGTTGATGCCATTTCCGGCTGGATGTGGCTCAATGATGTCAAAGGTAACGATAAGGTGTTCTATACCACGGGTCGTCTGACATCGGAGATGGTGATTAAAGTCGCACAGATGCAGGTACCTTTATTATTATCACGTAGTGGTGTGACAGAAATGGGACTCAGCATTGCACAGGATATTGGGATTGGAATGGTCGCTCGTGCCAAAGGTAAACATTTTCTGGTGTATACCGGTCAGAATCAGTTTCAAACCGCACAGTCATTAACTTCTGCCGGATAAACGATGCAGCTACTAACCGCCGTCAGTTCTGATATCCCTGAATTGTGTTTGTTACTCGATAGCCTGTTCATTCAGGAAGCTGAATTTAAACCGGATATTGAATTACAGGCTCTTGGATTAGGCGCGATTATTGAAGGTGATGGAATTGGCGATATTCTGGTGGCAAAAGATGCCGGGCAGATTATCGGCATGTTGAATTTGCTCTATACCATTTCAACAGCGCTGGGCAGTCGCGTGGCAATTTTGGAGGACATGGTGGTGGCTCCGCAAAACCGCGGTCTTGGCGTCGGCTCAGCATTGTTGAAATATGCCATTGATTTTGCCAAACAAAAGGGCTGCAAACGCATTACGTTACTGACTGATAATGATAATGAAGCAGCACATGGATTTTATCAACAGCACGGTTTTACTGAGTCTTCCATGTTGGTGTTTAGATTGTTTTTAGACGTTTAATATCAATAGATTATTGGTCAATATTAATCTTTTTTCTCGGTTAGTTTTGCCTTGTCCCACAAGCCGTCAAGCTCATCTAATGAAGCCGTTTGCAAGGATTTACCCTGTTGGATTATCTGCGTTTCAATAAATTGAAAGCGGCGGAGAAATTTCTGATTACATTGCTCTATGGCTTGTTCAGGATCGACATCCAAGTGTCTGGCAAGATTGGTAATAGCAAATAATAAATCGCCAATTTCTTCCTGTAGTTTTTTTGGATCGGCATCATCCAGTTCTGCAGCGACCTCATCCAGTTCTTCATGTATCTTGGCAATCACACCATCAATATGTGGCCAGTCAAAGCCAATACTGGCAGCGGTTTTTTGCAATTCGACAGCATAGCGGAGGGATGGAAGCTGTTTATCTGCAGCATTAAGTAGGGAAGGTTTTGACATTAATCGCCCCGGGTGAATTTAATAATGTGGCGACGATCCCGTTTACTGGGGCGGCCTTTTTGATCACGGAAACCTAACGGCTCATTTTTGATTTGTTCACGTAGCAGTTCACGTTTATCACGGCTTTCAGCTGTTTCCTGATAGAGCAACTGGGCTTCGCTGGCCGGTCGACGTTGTTTTTGCAGGCCTAAAACATCAATGACATATTCATAAGGCGGTTGTGAAATGGTTAATTGATCACCAGGATGGATTGTTCTGCTGGGTTTGGCCCGCTGACCATTTGCATGAACCTTACCACCATTAATGGCTTCAACGGCCAGGCTGCGGGTTTTGTAAAACCGCGCAGCCCAAAGCCATTTATCCAGCCGTTGATTTTCCTGACCTTCGGTTTCGGCTTTCGCCATCAAGCCTTACCTTGTAACTGCAATAAAATACCTTCATTTTCCAACGTCGAGGTGTCCTGGGTGATTTCTTCACCCTTGGCAATCGTACGGAGTAAACGACGCATAATTTTACCGCTGCGGGTTTTTGGCAGATTGTCTGAATAACGAATTTCATCCGGCTTGGCGATAGGTCCGATTTGTTCGGCTACCCAGGCGCGTAATTCATTGGTCATATCTTCGTCTTCGCCACCTTCAGGGCGTTCACCTTTTAACACCACATAGGCAAATACGGATTCACCCTTAACATCGTGCGGCTTACCAACTACGGCAGCCTCAGCAACGGCTTCGTGAGCTACTAATGCCGATTCAATTTCCATGGTGCCAAGACGGTGGCCTGAAACATTTAATACATCATCAATGCGACCCATGATCCAGAAGTAACCTTCCTCATCGAGACGGGCACTGTCGCCGGCCAGATAATATTTACCATCGAAATAGGGCCAATAGGTGTCTTTATAACGTTGGTCATCGCCCCAGATAGTCTGAATCATGGCGGGCCATGGCTTACGTATTACCAGAAAACCACCTTGATTTGGACCGAGAGCTTCCCCCTGTTCATTGACTACTGCTGCATCAATGCCGGGCAGGGCCCGGGTACACGAACCAGGTTTGGTTACGGTAACGGCTGGAACTGGGGCAATCATATGAGCACCGGTTTCGGTTTGCCACCAGGTATCCACAATTGGGCAACGCTCCTGACCAATAACACGGTGATACCACATCCATGCTTCCGGATTGATTGGCTCACCAACTGTCCCCAATAAACGAAGATGGGAGAGATCATAGCGCTGTGGAATTTCATCACCAGCTTTCATCAAGGCACGAATTGCTGTTGGTGCAGTGTAAAAAATAGTGACATGATGACGGGCACAAACATCCCAGAAACGTCCTGCATCTGGAACAGTAGGTACACCTTCATAAATAATCATGGTGGCGCCAACTGCCAGCGGTCCATAAGCAACATAGGTATGACCGGTGATCCAGCCAACATCTGCAGTACACCAGAAGACGTCCTTTTCCTGAATATCAAACACCCAGCGCATGGTAGTAATGGCATTCAGCAGGTAACCTGCCGAAGAGTGTTGAATACCTTTTGGTTTACCGGTTGAGCCTGAGGTATAAAGTAAAAATAATGGATCCGTGGCATTCATCGGCTCGGGTTCACATTCTGCTGATTGCTCCTGTTCAGCATCATGCCACCAGATATCACGACCATCCTGCATCGAGATATCATTCTTGCAACGTTGAAAAACAATAACTGTTTCAACACTGTCGCAGCCTTTGCTTAATGCCTGATCTGCTGTGTTTTTCAGCGGAATGATTTTGCCTCCGCGATGACCGCCATCAGCGGTAATCACCAGTTTAGCCTGGGTATCTTCTACACGATCTTTTAAAGCTTCAGCCGAGAAACCACCAAAAACCACTGAATGAATGGCGCCGATTCGGGCACACGCCTGCATGGCCACAACTGCTTCAGTAATCATCGGCATATAGATAATGACCCGATCGCCTTTTTTTATACCTTGTTTTTTCAGAGCATTGGCAAATACACAGACTTTCTGATGCAGCATCCGATAGGTAACATGTTGCACATCACCGGGTTCGCCTTCAAAGATGATGGCAGTTTTTTCAGCGTTATCTTTTAACTGTCTATCAAGACAATTGTAGGAAACGTTCAATTGACCATCGGCAAACCATTTATAGAAAGGAGCGTTGCTGTCATCCAGCGTTTTAGTGAAGGGTTTGATCCAGTCGAGTTCCTGTTTCGCCAAATCCCCCCAGAAAGACTCATGATCCTCAGCTGCTTTGGTATAGAGTGCTTCAAGCTTTTTAGAGGTTAAAGCAGAATCTTTACAGAAACTTTCGCATGGTGGAAAGTGCCGGTTTTCATGAAGAGTTGATTCAATATTATTTTGAGCCATAAATACCTTACCTTATTATTCTCTCTTTTTGAGTATAGTACGCTGTCAACGTTAAATGTAGTGATCATCCAATAAAAAACTCTCCCGAAAGCACTGCTTAGGGGAGAGTTAGTTTGATTAACGGTGAGCTTTAGAAGAAACCGAGAGGGCTTGTGCTGTAACTGACCAACAGGTTTTTGGTTTGTTGGTAGTGTTCAAGAGCAATTTTATGAGTTTCGCGGCCTACACCGGATTTCTTGTACCCACCAAACGCAGCATGTGCTGGATAATGATGGTAGCAATTGGTCCATACACGACCGGCTTGAATGGCACGTCCCATACGATAAGCCAGGTTCATATCACGGGTCCATAAACCGGCACCCAGACCAAATTCGGTGTCGTTGGCAATTTCCAGTGCTTCAGCTTCATCTTTAAAGGTGGTCACTGAGACCACAGGACCAAAAATTTCTTCCTGGAAAATACGCATCTTGTTAGTGCCTTTCATCAACGTTGGTTCGATATAGAAACCTTTATTGAATTCATCACCAAGCTGGGCGATACCACCCCCCATTAATAATTGAGCACCTTCCTGTTTGCCAATTTCAACATAACTTAGGATTTTGTCGAACTGTTCCTGTGATGCCTGCGCACCAACCTGAGTTTCAGTATCCAGTGGATTACCACGCTTAATCATCTTGGCGCGTTCCATGACCACAGCAATGAATTCGTCGTAAATGCTTTCCTGAATAACAGCACGGGAAGGGCAGGTACAGACTTCACCCTGGTTGAAGAACGCCAGCACCAGACCTTCAGCGCATTTGTTAATGTAATCCTGCTCTTGCTGCATGATGTCTTCAAAGAAAACGTTTGGTGATTTACCACCGAGTTCTACTGTTGAAGGAATAATGTTTTCAGCGGCGTATTTCATGATTAACGAGCCGACCGGTGTTGATCCGGTAAACGCAATTTTGGCAATACGTTTGCTGGTGCCAAGTGCCTGACCTGCTTCACGACCAAAACCATTGACAATATTTAATGTTCCGGCTGGCAGTAAATCGGCGATCAATTCGGCAAGAATCAGGATAGAAACAGGTGTTTGTTCTGCTGGTTTCATCACTACGCAGTTACCGGCTGCCAGTGCTGGAGCCAGTTTCCATGCTGCCATTAACAGTGGGAAGTTCCATGGAATGATTTGACCGACAACACCGAGAGGTTCATGGAAATGATAGGCGACAGTGTTTTCGTCAATTTCACCCATGGTGCCTTCCTGAGCACGCAAACAACCAGCAAAATAGCGGAAGTGGTCAGCCGCTAAAGGAATATCGGCATTCAGCGTTTCACGAACAGCTTTACCATTATCCCAGGTTTCGGCCACAGCCAGTTTTTCAAGGTTTGCTTCAATACGATCAGCAATTTTCAGCAGGATATTACTGCGCTCTTGCACTGAAGTTTTTCCCCAGGATTCACGAACTTTATGCGCCGCATCCAGAGCCAGTTCGATATCTGCTTCACCCGAGCGAGGTATTTCACAAATAACTTCGCCGGTGACGGGAGTAATGTTATTAAAGTATTCGCCTTTAACAGGGGCTACCCATTCGCCGCCAATAAAATTTTCATAGCGTGATTTAAATGAAATCACCGACTCTGGTGTACCTGGTTTTGCGTAAATCATAATTCTCTCTCTCTTGTTGTTTTGATATTTGCAAATGTTCAGCATAAGACCTGTAGTGGATAAACTACTTGACTCATATTCCCAATTACTTGACTGTCAGTCCACAAGTGACAAAAAAGTTACCACAATGTTCAATAAGCTTGCTATTTTTATCTATGAAAATTTCCCAAATGAGCGCGGCATCAATTTCATCGCTATAATTTCCAATCACTTGACTAATTCTAAACATCGGCCACACAATCCAACATTATTCATTAAGGTTAAGTTATGAGCCTGAATACATTCCCAACAAGTGGTCGGCACGAAAACCGTCAGTTGCTTGTAGAAAATAAAGTGACGTTTAACGGACCGGAGACCGAGCTAAGCATTTACGATACTTATCGGAGCTCAACAGGCGTAGCACTTAATGCTGATCACTTATTGTATTGCGGGATGGTGAGTGGCCGTAAAGTAATGCATGATCACTACAATGCTTCAGGTGAATTGTTTGTTCCCCACGAATCCTACGTTATGCCGCCAGGTGAACATGTAGAGATTGATTTTCCTGATGCCAATGAGCAGCAACCGACCACCTGTCTGACTATCGAGATTTCCCGAGAACGCATTGAAGCGATTTCCAGCCGAATGCGTGATTTAGTTAAAACGGATGTGCCGGAATATAACTGGGAATATCAACCGCGTATCATTCATAAACATCACACCCAGGATACGCAGCATTTACTGGAAAAAATGGTGTCTTTTTATATCCGAAATGATCCGGATAAAGAAATGATGGTTGATCTTGGCGTTTCAGAGCTGGTGATCAGATTACTTCGCGAGCAGGGACGTGAAGTATTATTGAGTTATTGTAAACAAGCTCCTGATACCAGCGGTATCACGGCTGTATTACATACCCTTGAACAAAACCTCACTCAGCCACTTGATATTGATCAACTCTGCCGTCAGGCCTGCATGAGTCGAAGCCGTTTATATGTAGAGTTCAAGAAACAACTGGGATGTACTCCGGGTGAGTTTCATCAGCAGGTACGACTGAAATCAGCCGCTGATGCGATACGAGGTGGTCAGAGTATCACTGAGGCTTGTTATAACTATGGTTTTAATGATCTGAGTCACTTCAGTCGACGCTTCAGTCATTTTTTTGGTTGTTCACCGAGTGCTTTTCGAAAAGAAAATCTGCCAGACCTAACTGATTAGGGTTGGTTGATTTTTTATATCCACCACTGCTGGTAGCTTCTTTTTGTGTCCGACAAGTCGAAAGGCACGCAGTGAAGCGATTTTAAATAAGTGATTGGCAAATGCGTCTGGAACTTAAATGAACAGCTTAGCTGGCCGCGTAGCGGTGAAATACAGGAATGTATTTTATACAACGCAGGCTGCCGTAAAAATAGTCCCAGCCCTTCAGGCTGTGACTGAAAAAGCGCCACTTATGTCCATGGATGGACAGGCCGCTATCGCTATCCTTGCTACCCCGCATTCGGGCATCCTTGCCCATCATATGCCGGTGCGCCAGGGAGGTGGGCGCCAGTCTGCGTGGCCTACATCAATGTAGGTCAGGGGCATAAGCAGGATGCGGAAGCTTTGCTCGTCGCTTATTCAGAACAAGCTTTTTCAGCTCACAAAAGAAGCAGAGATTAAACATCAACAAGCCCTAATAACCTGAGTTAAGAACGCTGTCGCGTTGAAACTGTCATAATGAATGTCAGTAATCAGATGCATTCACTTATACATTCTTCGTAAATCATGACAGAGACTCTATGCCGTTATGCCCGAAACTTTTCTCTAGCAGAATCATCCTGGTGTTTTTTTTCTGTTTATTTCAATCCTTTATGGTTTGGGCTGACACCGAAAAAAATATCGAGATCGAGCTTGAGGGTATAGAAAAGGACTGGAGTGAAACTCTGGTAAATGGTTTGAGCATCAATCGGCAAAAAAACAGTCCCCGATTGGATTCCCGCAGTGTTCAACGATTACATGAACAGGCCGTTGATGAATTGAAGCACATGCTTACCGTCTATGGTTATTATTCACCTGAAATTACAGCCGAGTTAACTGAAACAGATGAAAATAACTGGTTAGCCCAATATAAAATTGACCTGGGTGAGCCAATTATCATTCGCCAAATTGATGCCGAAGTGAAGGGGGATGCCAAGACGGATCCAGCATTTACCAAAATGCTCAACAAACTGCCTCTGAAGGTCGGAGATCATTTTGATCATCAAAGTTACGAAAATACCAAAAAAACCTTTTTGAGACTTGCGGCTGAGCGTGGGTATTTTGATGGTGTGTTTACCTGCAGCAAAGTCAGTGTCGATATAGAAGCCGAAGCTGCCGATATTTGTCTGGTATATGACTCAAAGCAACGCTATCGGTTTGGTGATATTGATTTTCCCGATACCGTTGTCAATGCAAATCTACTTGAGGCAATGACACCGATCGAACCCGGTGAACCGTTCGATGCCAATAAATTACTTACGCTGCGAAATAATTTACAAAACAGCGGTTACTTTGCAACAGTCTCAGCCCAGGCGATGACATCTGCGCGTGAAAATTCAGAGGTGCCCATAGAAATTTCGTTGAATGAAAATCTGAAGCATCGTTATAGTGCAGGTATCGGATATGGAACAGATACAGGCGCCAGAATGAGTCTGGGCTGGCAGAACAGGTATGTGAATGATCGCGGACACAGACTTTCGGTTGAAAGTCGTCTATCGCAGATTGCCACTCAGGTCGGTGCAGACTACAAGATGCCATTCTGGAGTGAAAATATTGATACGGTAGGTTTCAATACTGAATATAAACAAGAAGATACCGATACAAGTGAAAGTCGCTCAGTTGCTGTTGGGAGCTATTACAACCGCATGCGTTGGGGCTGGGAAGAAACTGGTAGCATCAAGTTTTTAAATGAAAGTTTTGATGTGTCTGACGAATCAGCTTCCACATCATTACTGATTCCAGGTATTGCTTATGCAAGAACCTGGGCAGATGACACACTCTATACCCGCCAGGGTGGACGGGTCAGTTTGGAACTAAGTGGTGCCGCTAAAGGTATTTTATCTGATATCAGTTTTAGTCAGGTCGTTGTCCGTGGTAAATATATTCAGGGTTTTGGTGAATCAAACCGAATTATCACCCGTGCGACTGTTGGTGCAACAGAAGTTAGTGACTTTTCAAAACTACCCAGCTCTTTACGTTTCTTTGCCGGTGGTGATAACAGCATTCGTGGTTTTGATTATGAGTCATTGGGTCCGGAAAATGACCTGGATGAAGTCATTGGGGGGCGTTATCTGGCAGTAGGGAGTGTCGAATATGAACATATGTTTGTTAAAAACTGGGGCGCAGCAATATTTACTGATTTTGGTAACGCATTCAATAGTTGGTCTGATCCAATAGAGTATAGTGTGGGTGTGGGCATTCGCTGGCGTTCACCAGTTGGCTTGATTCGGGTTGATATAGCCAACGGGATTTCAGATGAAGACAAGCCTTTCGGTTTGCATATCGTGATAGGACCTGATTTGTGATAAAACGCGCATTATGGATAATCGCAATCGTATTGCTACTGGTGGTTCCAGCAGCAATGTATTGGTTATTGATGACAAAGTCCGGCTTTAACACCGCACTCAATTTCACTCAGCAATCTCTTCCAGCACTTTCAATTGATGAAGCGAGTGGCCGCCTTTATGACGGCATTTATCTGCAAGGTGTCGCGTATGAACCTGAAGAGGGTGATGCGTTTTATATAAAAAGTATTGATGCCCGCTGGCAGTTATGGTCGCTGCTTTCCACCCGTTTGATTATTAACCAGTTACATATCGACCGGCTGCAAATTAAACAAAAAGATGGGCTGGATGAAGAAGTTATCGTGGATGAAGACTTTACGGTGCCGGATATCAGTATTCCATTGGCAATCCATTTACGTTCTTTCCGAATAACACATGCAGAAATGCTTAGTCCTCAAGGCGATATAACGCCATTGTTCGATCGTTTTGATACCTCTTTACGGGTGAATTACGATCGGTTAATCATTTCATCATTGCGACTGAATCGGGATGTTCTGGCGTTTACCCTGCTCGGCGATATCAATCTGAGCTCTCCACATGCTACCAATCTGAACTATGGCGCCCGTCTTAATGATCCGGAATTAGGGCTTATTTCTGCTACCGGGACAATTACCGGTGATTTGCAGCAAATGACGTTACGTCAGCAGCTGGGCGAACCGTTCGCTTCTGAGCAAACCTTGATGGTACGTAATATTCTTGATGATTTGGATTGGCGATTGACGGCTGAAAGTGGAACGCTGCCATTATCACGGATCCTGAAAAATGAAATTGGTGATCTGACAGCGTTAAATCTGAATGCCCAAGGTACATTGGAGAGTGCCAAAGCAGAACTCGACTTTCAGTTGCAGGGATCTGAGACGTTAAATCCGCCTGTAGCGGCCAGTTTAAGTGTCAATTCCAATGATTTGCAAAGTTGGCGGGTAGATCTGATGACGGCAATCAGTCAGAACAGTTTTGCCGAATTGCATGGAAACATCTTCATCACAGACGACCCCACGGAAAGTGTTTTTTCCATTGATGGCAGCTGGTCAGAATTACAATGGCCCTGGCAGACAGATACTGAACTGCTGGTTGGCAAGGCTTCAGGTGAATTGTCTGTTGATGGTACTTTGCAGGACTATCGTTTAATCGTCAGTAGTTCTTTGCAGGCGATGGAACAGGAATGGAATATAACTTCATACTTACGTGGAGATATGCAGAAGGCCTCGGTTAATTCTCTTGAAATCAAGTCGGCGTTAGGCCAACTGGATGTCAGTGGTGATTTGAGCTGGCAGCCGGAGTTAGCTTATCAACTGGATGGCGAATGGAAAAATCTGCAGCTTCCTGCCAGTTTAACCGGCGTGCCGGTAGAAAGTTATACAGGGCAATTTAAGCTTGATGGAAAGAAACAGCTTTTCAATTTAACAGTCGACTCGGATTTTATTGTGAATGAGATTCCGCTCATTCTTAATTTGGTGGCAAATAGCCCAGAAGCAGGAATAACGGATGTACGGGCCGATACCAAAATAGCTGATGGCGGGGCAGGATTCAGTGGTCGCATTAATTGGAAAGAAAAGCTTGCGGTTGATGGCAAACTGACGTTGAGACAGCTTGATCCTGCTGCCTTCGCTGCAGAGTGGCCTGGGCTGATTAGTGGTCAGGCGCAGGTAACGTTTCAGGATAAAGGTGAAAACGAGTTTCATGCCAGTGTGCAGGAATTACATTTAAATGGTGTGTTACGTGATCGTAATTTCTCACTGGACAGTAACC
>Ga0207883_1000024_pt1 | contig 146191 bp, 136 predicted proteins | sample MalvirmetaMSP109_FD_184229 | JGI IMG/M metagenome (GOLD analysis project Ga0207883, IMG submission 184229) | Marine viral communities from the Deep Pacific Ocean - MSP-109 (SPAdes) | ecosystem: Environmental > Aquatic > Marine > Oceanic | place: Pacific Ocean | collected 2011-05-21 | reverse complement strand
ATACCACATCCCCGGGGGGAGACATGGCTGATAACGCGCCCAGATATCATCTAAGCACATCCACCTAAGCTCAAAGGGTATTCTCATTGATCCAATCTCACCACCCAACCAGCACCCTAAAGTACCAGCCAAGCAGCTCAAACGTAACTTGACTATTCATCAAGATACACAATCAACCGCAGCCAAAAGACCACCGCCAACCGCGTATCCCTTCCATATATCAACAATGTCAAATAACCGATATTCTGTTCCGATCCGGGTCGCCGTCGCCGCGTTGGCGTCGGTGTTCCCTCGTCGAGGAGGCGGCTTATACGGGCCATGTCCGGGGGTGTCAAACGGTTTTGAGAAACTTTTTTGAACCCAGTGCGTTTTTTTTAATTCCGACCCCGAGACATCGCGGTTTTCCACCCTCTTTTTCAGGCAAGGCTTTGAAATGCCTTAATTCATCAACTTGACGGTTTTCGCACCAACCAGTATCGATAACGGTGTTAAGGCAAATGACCGACAGATATCAGTCGTTTTTTCTTAAAAACCGCTGTTTTTCGCACGTTCGGCCTGATATTTGCTTAGACGAACTGGCGAATCACGATAGAGAATCGGTTTCTGTCACCGTTTTGACGAGGCGAAACCTATTGTGAATATGGGCATTAACGGGCCTGCATCAATGACGATGGTCTTGATTCAGGGAGATGGGAGCAAGGTTTCGTGGAAGTCGACAAGGCGCATTTTCGGGCCCTGCGGGGATCTGCGAGCAGGGCAAAGGCGAGACTGCTGCGTCGCCTGGGCATCCCATCACACACTGATGACCACTATTTCGTCACCCATCGCGCCGGTCACCCCGTCAGTAAACGGCGGCGCTTTATGACCGGCCTGTTGACACTTTCAGGATTGGGATTGGCTGCGGGCCTGGGCATCACCATGATGTCTGAGCCGTCCATTCCAATGAACCGTGCGGTAGCGACAAACGAATCTTATGATGCGCTGTTGCCATCAGCCAGCGGCACGGTTTCTTCCGTGAAGCTGTCAGAGCAATGGGAACTGGCGGCTTTAGGATCCGATTCGACCGCCCATGACGGGTTATTGTCGCAACCCTATACAGTGCATGTGGAGATCGCGCCCGGAAACACCTTCATGTCCGTCCTGTTGGATGTCGGTCTTGACCGCGCGACCGCTTATTCGCTGGTGCAGTCCCTGTCGGAAGCCTTCGACCCGCGCCATTTGCGCCCGGGTCAGACGATGGACGTCACCATGGTGCCCACGGTCGAAGGATCCATTGGTAAAGTCACGGCGCTGGCCTTTCATCCAGACGGATTGCGCTCCATCCATGTGACAGAATCGGAAGATGGCTATACCGCCGTCGAAGACATGCGTGAATTAAGCGATCACATCGTTCGGGCAGATGGGGAAATTGACAGTTCCCTCTATGTCGCGGCCCGTCATGCAGGTGTGCCCAATGCCGTTCTGGGGTCCTTGATCAATATTTTCTCTTTTGACATCGACTTTCAACGGGAAGTGCAACCCGGTGACCGATTCTCCCTGATGTTCCAAGAACGGCGCACCGATGAGGGTGAGACCGTGGATTTTGGCGATATCATGATGGCAGAAATGACGGTCGCTGGCACAATAAAGCGATTCTATCGCTTTGAAGATGATGAGGGGCGATCCGATTACTATGACAGCAAGGGGCAGTCGGTGCGCCGTGCATTGCTGCGTACCCCGGTCGAAGGCGCGCGCATTTCATCTGGCTTTGGTAAACGCTTCCATCCGATCCTGGGCTATAACAAAATGCATAAAGGATTGGACTTTGCCGCCCCGACAGGAACGCCGATCTATGCGGCTGGCGATGGCGTTGTGGAAATGGCCGGCTGGAATGGGGGCTATGGTCGCTATATCCGCATTCGGCACAATGGCACCTATAAGACCGCCTATGCCCATCTGAGTCGTATTGACAGCCGCATCAAAGCCGGCGCCCGCGTCGACCAGCGTCAGATCATCGGCTATGTCGGCACATCTGGACGCTCTACCGGGCCACACCTGCATTATGAAGTCCATGTGAACAACAAGCAGGTCAATCCACAGGGCGTTAAGCTTCCCACCGGCAAAACCCTGAAAGGGGCGGAACTGGCAAGGTTCGAAAGCCTGCGGGACAAGCTCGAATCCCAATATGCTGCGGTCGAGCCCCGTACTCAGGTCGCCCAGGCCATGGAATGATCCTGTCAGGAAATTTACTGGCGCACATTCACATGCTGGACTAAGTCCCAAAGGTGTCCGATGGTAGCAAACAGGGTCGATCGGGATATCGAGCCTGCGCAGTTCCCATGCTCTTCTCAATCCCGTCGGAGACTGAGTCTTGTCCTACACGCTCTACAGCCACAAAGGCTCTGGTGGATTTGTAATTGAGGCCGCACTGACCCTGGCACAAGCGCCCCATTCAGTTGTCGAAATCGACACTCGCGGTGGCGAGCAGTTTTCAGACGAGTTCCGCGCGATCAATCCCTGGAAACAAGTACCCGCACTGAAATTGCCGGACGGCTCCATCATGACCGAATCGGCAGCGATGGTGATCCATCTGGCCGCCGCCCTGCCCGACGCAAAGCTGGCCCCGGTACCGGGAACAGCCCAGCATGCCGCTTTCCTGCGCTGGATCATCTTCATGACCATCAATATTTATGAAAGCGATCTTCGGGTTTATTATCCTGCCCGCTATACCGATGAAATGAACGGACGTGAAGGCGTCAAGCGCGCCGGAATGGATCATTTCCGTCGAGGCCTGCAAACTATGGAAGACTTGCTGGAGTCCGGCCCCTATATCCTGGGAGAGACATTCAGCTTAGCCGATATCTACCTGGCCATGGTCTATGTCTGGTACCCGGAGGAAATTGACCTGCCCCGGCTGCACGCATTGAAAAAACATATCGCGCGGCATCCTGTTATTGGACCCGTCTGGCAGCGCCACTTCGGATCCCAATGACGCCCCTCACCGCACGGTGTGGTGAAAAAACCTCGCAATCGCGCTATAGGGGCCAGAAAATCATGATTGCCGGCACAGCGACAAGGGCAATGAGGATTTCCAATGGCAAGCCGACCCGCCAATAGTCGCTGAAGCGATAACCGCCCGGCCCCATCACCAGCGCATTGTTCTGATGTCCGATCGGCGTCAGGAATGCGCAGGACGCGCCAACTGCCACCGCCATCAGAAACGGATCTGCCGACAGCCCCAGCTCCCGGGCAATGGCAAGGGCAATAGGGGCCATCACCACCGTGGTCGCAGCATTGTTTAAAACGTCGCTCATCGTCATGGTGGCGACCAGAATAACGCCCAGAATCAGCCAGTTTGGCATCCCGCCCGCAATGGACAGAATGCTGTATGCGATCAACCCGGTTGCCCCCGTCGATTCCATCGCTCCGCCGACCGGGATAAGCGCCCCCAACAGCACGATAACTGGCCAGTCGACACTGTCATAGACCTCTCGCAAGGGGACGACACCGAACAGAACAATAGCCACCACGGCGACGCCGAATGCGATTGGCAAAGACACGTATCCCGTCGCCGCAGCCAAAACGGCCCCGGCAAAACACAGCAGGACCGTTGTCCCACGCCCACGACGGCCCAGGCTTAAATCTCGCTCGCGCAGTGGCAGCGCACCGAATCTGGCAACGGCTTCATTCAATTCTTCCGCAGCACCCTGCAAAAGCAAGATATCACCGGCCTTGAACCGAAAATCCTTCAGACGCCCACGATGCGGTTTACCTTGTCGCGCAACCCCCAACAGGGCGACGCGATATCGCGGCCCAAACCGCAACTGAGCGACTGTGCGTCCATCCAGCGGGGACCCCTGCTGAACAACCATCTCCATTGACGCGGCCTCACCCGATTTCAGAATTTCCTGGGGTGTCGGACCGCCGCCGCTAAGTTTTAAACTGAAGTCCGATACGAAACGATCAATCTCTTCTGCCACCCCTTCCAGGATCAGATGGTCGGTCGCATGCAACGGCTCATGTCGGGGGGGAGAGGGATAATTGCGGCCACGCCGGATCAATTTTACGATCACAACGTCCAGGTCCTCGCTCATCGCCTCGATTTCAGTGATCGTTTTACCGTAAATCTTGCTGTCCTTGGATAGCTTAACTTCTGCGGTATAGACTTCCACCCCGAACCGATCAGTATCCTCCTTACCACTGGCCTTCGGTATCAACCGCCAACCAAAGACAATAAGATAAATCAGGCCGATAATTGCCACGACGCCCCCCACCGGAAGGAAGTCGAACATTGCAAAACTGTCCCCGACTGATCGCTCGCGAATGGCGGAGATCAGAATATTGGGGGGTGTGCCGATCAGTGTCAGCATTCCCCCAAGAATGGAGGCGAAGGCAAGCGGCATCAGCAACAGGCGCACGGGGCGTTCCGCCTTACGCGCCGACTGAATCGCAACAGGCAATAACAGGGCCAAAGCCCCAACATTGTTCATAAACGCGCTGAGTAGAGCGGCTGTGCCGCTGAGTCCCCCAATATGCCCGACCGTGGTGCCAGAGCCGCGCTGAACCAGTCTGGCAATCGGATCAATCGCGCCGGATGCAGACAAGGCCCGACTGAGAATCAGCACCAGGGCCACAGTTATCGTCGCGTCATTACCAAAACCGGAAAAAGCATCTTTGGGATCAATCAACCCCAATAGAGTCACCGCCAACAATCCGATCATTGCAACCAGATCATAGCGAAAGCGCCCCCAGATGAAGAGGCCCAGCAACGCACCCAAAACCCCCAGGATTAACCCCTGATCAAATGTCACAGATCATCCAACACGGAATAGAGAGCATCCAAATGTGCCGCCCCCAGCAGGCGACAGCGCGCGATTGACCAGCCATAAAGCGGGTCGGGCGCATTCGCGTTCTCTTTAAAGGGCATTTCCAGTGTCATGCACAAGGCACCAAAACGCTCTGCCAATTGCGATGTACACATTGCAAGATTGGCTTTACCCGGCGCGGCAGCAGGATATCCCACCTCTGACTGAAAATCAGGATTGGCCCGACACAGTGCGGCCTCATAGCGTTTACGCAGATCAATCAGTTTATCGGTTGCAGAGGGAATCGCATCCGCCCCGGCGATGAAGTTATAGGGCAGTCCTTCATCGCCATGCACATCCAGACAGAAGTCCAGCCCGGCCCGATCCATCGCCTGCAGCGTCAGGTAGACCTCTGGGCTGTTCTCCAGTGTAGGGTTCGCCCATTCGCGATTTAAGTTCATACCCTTGGCATTGGTGCGCAGATGCCCCCGACGGCTGCCATCCGGATTCATGTTTGGAATCGCATAAACCGTCGCACGGGACAGAATTTCACGGCTGACCGGGTCGCTGGTATCCAGCAATCGGGTTACCATCCCTTCCATAAACCATTCCGCCATGGACTCGCCTGGATGCTGACGCGCAATGGTCCAGATGCTTTTCTTTGTTTCATCGCTGTCGCCGATGACCAGTAAGTCCAGTTCTTCCCCATCCGTCGTTTCACCCAGAACCGCATGGCGGCAATTGGGGCGCATTTGACAGGCCGCAATCAGATCACGATGGCGTTCCCTGGAATAGGGTGCGAAATAGGCCACATAAAAGCTGTCGAATTCGGAAGTGTGTTCAATTGTCAGAACCTTGCCGTCAAATTCTGTACTGACCCGAAACCACGTTTCCCGATCATAAGAAAGACAGGCGCGGTAGCCTTCCCACCCTTTGACATAGGAAGCCTCTCCCGCATTCATGATATTCAACCGGACCGGTTGTCCAGCAACACCGCTGACACGAAAATGGAACCACTGAAAGAAACCATCCGGCCCAGCATCCTTGCGAATGCGCAATTGGACATCATCCGATGAATTGGCAGATATCACCTCGATATTACCGGAATCAAAATTGCTGGCGATGTGCATAAACCCTCCAATGTGTAACGCTTTCGACACGACCGTGTGATACCGAACCATAACGACTGGGCGGGATACTCAAAAGCCCTGTTATGACCGAGACGTCGCAAACACAAAAATATTGATCTTTCACACCACACTATTATCTAGCGCTCAGATATAGGAACGTGCATAGCAAGCTGCTAGAGCATCATGGGCACGTATATGCGCGCACATGATGCTCTAGCGAATTGCTGTTTCAGCAAATACATCGCCGTAAACGACTCCGTTTGCTCGGGATTTGCTCTATAGTGATGTGCCTGTGCCCTCCTGACGAATGAAAGACGGGTTTCCATGATAAGCGCCTTAAAAGTCAGTTGGGCACTGTTTCTCGGCCTTGGCCTAATCATGGTCGGTAATGGGCTGGGCGGCAGTCTGGTCGGCATTCGCACCCAGGTCGAAGATTTTGGCAACACGCTAACCGGTTTCGTGGTCGCGGGCTATTTCGCAGGGTTCTTTTTGGGGTCGGCAATTGTGCCAAAGATGTTGGCAAAGGTCGGTCATGTCCGGGTTTTCGCCGCACTAGCCGCGCTGGCCTCTATGACGATATTGGTCTATCCGCTGATTATTGATCCTTATGTCTGGATCCTGATGCGCATCCTGACTGGGCTTGCTTATGCCGGTCTGTATATTGTGGTGGAAAGCTGGCTGAACGAAAAGGCGACCAATGATACACGGGGGCAAATCCTGGCGATTTATCTGGTCGTTTCCATGCTGGGTCTCGCCAGCGGGCAATTGATCCTGAATTTGTATGACCCTGCAAATTTCCAACTGTTCACTATTGTTTCGGTAATGATATCAGTGGCGGCCCTGCCGGTTTTGATTTCCGGTGCCCGCGCGCCCGAATTTACCGCCCCGGAATCTCTGGGCCCGATAAAGCTGTTTAAAATCTCCCCCCTGGGCACGGTCGGCATGGTGATGGTTGGTGCAACCGCGGGCATGTTAATCGGTATGGGCCCAGCCTATGCCTATAAGATGTATGGAACGTCTTTCGCGTCACTGTTCATGGTTGCCATCTTTGTCGGGGGTTTCCTGTTCACCTGGCCGATCGGGAAGCTGTCCGATATTTTTGATCGCAGAAAAGTCATTGTATTATCCGCCAGTGCCTGTGTCCTGATCGGAATATTGGGGCTGATATTTCAAGACCCCGGTAACCTGAACAACCTGCAGACCTATCAGGAATTTTATCCGATTGGCGAGGATCTGTTCAGCAACCGGAATCTGTTGTTGCTGATTGCCCTGCTGTTTGGTGGTGTTGCAATGCCGCTCTATTCACTGTGCATCGCCCATACCAATGATTATCTGAATTCCAAACAGATGGTCGCGGCCAGTTCAACGATGATCATGGGCAACGGCCTTGGGGCGATGTTCGGCCCAAACATCGCTGGTTTTGCTATGGATATGTTCGGAACACCTGGCTACTTCTGGTCCCTGATCGCCATCAATCTGATTTTTGTTGGATTTGGTATCTACCGCATGACGCGCAGACCATCCCTTCCCGCAGAACAGCAGGGTCCCTTTGTGGCAATCGATTCCAGAATGTCCGCAGCAGGTGTAACGGCCCTGCGCCCGGATCTGGAATGGCCGGAAACCGATCAGGAGTCGGATCTGATTTATTGCCATCCAGACTTTGAGGTGGATGAAGATGATGCACCCGAGGCGACCGTTCCAGAGGCGAAACCCGCACCGGAAAACCGCTAATTTTCTGCAAAAGACACAGCGATTTTTGCGTGTTATGTTTTCGACATGTCAGATCAATCTTCCCTGGACCTGGACTTTTTCCGCACGCTGCTGAACGACCGATTGGCGGAAATTGAAGCCCTTGCTCACTCCAGCAAGGAATCGCGTGCGCCCGTAACCCTGGATCAGCAATCCGTTGGTCGCCTGTCGCGCATGGATGCGATGCAGGGCCAGGCCATGGCGCTGGCGACAGAGCAACGCCGCAACACAGAACGCCAACGCATCCGCGCCGCCCTGGCCCGCATCGACAGCGGTGATTATGGGTATTGCCTGAAATGCGATGACGAGATTCCGGAAAAGCGATTGCGGCTTGACCCGGCAACGCCGGTCTGTGTCGATTGCGTATCGGGGCCAGGCCCCGCCGGGTTGGGAACGGGATAAGATTTTACAATGCGTGGTGCGATTGATTTTCTGCGGGCTGATCCGCGGTTGGCCTTTTATGGCCTGTTCATGGCGTTTGGGTCCAGTTTCGGCCAAACCTTTTTCATCTCTCAATTCGGGGGGGAAATACGGCGCGATTTCGCGCTCAGTGATGCCGCCTTTGGCACGATCTATGGTCTAGGCACACTGTTATCAGCAGCGGTCATCGTCTATACGGGGGGCATTATTGACCGCGTCGATCTGCGGCGTTGGACGCTGATCCTTCTGCCCGGCTGTGCCATCGCCTGCGCCCTGATGGGGCTGGCTCAAGGTCCTGTCACCCTGTTCCTGGCGATATTCCTGTTGCGGCAGACCGGTCAGGGATTGATGAGCCATACAATGGGGCACAGTCTGGGGCGCTACAGCCTGGTTGGCCGGGGCAAGGCAATCGCCTTTGGTGGCTATGGGTTCCCACTGGGCGAAGCCCTGTTTCCAGTTCTGGGCGTGGCAGTCATAGCCGCCTTCGGCTGGCGCGAGGCATGGTATGGCCTGTCAGGCCTGTATCTGTTTCTTGGCCTGCCGATTGCGCTGTGGCTGTTGCAGGGGCATGACGGACGCTATGCGCTGTATAAGCAGGATCTGGCGGACCAGGACGCCCAGGACCAATTGGCGGAATCGGATTTGAGCCGCCCCCGCCCCGTTCGAAGCTGGCGGCGCAAAGATGTGGTGCGCGATCCACGCTTTTATCTGGCCCTGCCCGGCCTGATGTGTCCCAGCTATATTGTCACCGGCCTGTTGTTGCACGGCGTGCGGATCGCGGAACTAAAGGGATGGAGTCCGGAACTATGGGCCGGCAGTGTGGTCTTTTACGCGATAGGCAGTATTCCAGCCGGACTGATGATGGGAACCTATATCGACAGGAAGGGGGCGGCCAGAGGATTGCCCTTGTTCCTGGGCCCGCTGATCATCGGGTGTATTGTATTGGCCCTAGGCACTGGGGCCTGGACACCGCCCGTTTTTATGCTGTGCTGTGGCATTACCTCTGGCATGACCGCTGTATTGCTGGTCGCGCTGTGGGTAGAAGCCTATGGTCGCCGGTTCCTGGGGGAGATCAAAGCCATGATGACCGCGCTGGCCGTCTTAGCCAGTGCCGCCGCGCCACCGACCCTGGGCTGGATGCTGAATGCGGATTGGTCCGTCGCCCAGCTGTGCCTGTTCTGTGGTGCATTGGCGATGATCGGTTGCAGCCTTTCCCTACCCGCCGCGCGGCGCTACGCTACACCTTAATATGAGCTGAGAGGGAGCCTGAAATGGCACGGAATTATTGGTTGTTTAAGTCAGAGCCCGGCACATGGTCCTGGGACGATCAGGTCAAACGCGCTGATAAGGGCGAAGGCTGGGACGGCGTTCGGAATTACCAGGCCTCAAACAATATGAAGGCCATGAAAATTGGCGATTGGGGCTTTTTTTATCATTCAGTTAATGAAAAGCAGATCGTTGGCATTGTTGATGTGATCGAGGAATATCATCCCGACCCGACCGATGCGAAAGGACGATTTGGAATGGTCACCGTGCGCGCCATTCGCCCATTTGAAAAACCGGTTACCCTGGCGGATATCAAAGCGGAACCGGCCCTGGAAGACCTGTCCCTGATCAAACAATCCAGACTATCGGTGATGCCGATTCCTAAGGAATCCTGGGGTTTGATCTGTAAGATGGGACAGACGAAGGCCGACTGACACTGCCTTTAAAGATTGGACCCTTAAAAATGGGATTGCTCTCCATCACACCGCGCCTGGATCCCCAAATGGCGCACGCATTGAAGATCGCGGCTGAACTTGCGGCGAAGACCAAGGAACGTCACGGCTTGGGTGAGGTTGCGGCAACCGACCTGCCCAATCAGCGCATCCTGTATAATGCCGACCGTGAATTCTGGAACCGGGACGCGCCAGAGATGGGGGAATCGAAGGATATCACCATCGATACGGCAAATGGCCCGCTGGCGTTGCGCCTGCACCGTCCCCAAAATGCCAAATCGCCAAGCCCCGTTCTGATCTATCTGCATGGCGGTGGATGGATTGTCGGCAATCTGGATACGCATGCCCGGATCATGCGCCTGTTGGCGGAAAAAAGCGGATGGTGCGTTCTGGGGGTGGATTATCACCTGGCACCAGAGGCGAAGTTCCCCGTGCCCCAGGAAGATTGTCTGGCCGCCGCACAATGGGTTATCGATCAGGGGACGCAGCACGGGTTGGATGCGGATCGCATTGCGCTGGGCGGTGATTCCGCAGGCGGCAATATGTCAATGGCGACACTACTTGCGCTGCGGGCTCAGGGTCAGCATCACCGTGTGAAAGCAGCCCTGCTATATTATGGATCCTATGGCTTGCGGGATTCCGCATCCCGCAGATTATGGGGCGGCGCCGAAGATGGATTGAGCCCGCAGGATCTGGCTTTTTTCCGCACCTGCCTGATGAACAGCCCGGAAGAGATGAGCGACCTCCGTTTCGACATACTGGCCAATCCGCTGAATGATCTGCCGCCGCTGTACATTCTGGACGTCGCAATGGACCCGCTGGCAGATGACAGTGTTGCGCTGGCCCAGGCTGTTCAGGAAGCGGGGGGAACCGTAGACTATCGGCGTGTGGAGGGAGTCTTGCACGGCTTTTTGCATATGAGTGGCCATGTAGACGCGGCCATGACGGCGCTGACCGAAGGGGCGGCCTTCCTGCGCCACCATGCACAATAGACTTATCAGACAGCCAAAATAAAACGGGCCGCTTCCTTATAGAAACGGCCCATTTTTGAAAACTCAGTCAGACTGAAAGTCAGCCCTGAAACGTGCTCAATGAAGCTTTCCGGGCAGAGCCGAAATCGCATCATCAATGGACTTATCGCCCCCTGCGCCATCCATCGCTTTGGTCAGGACCTGCGTGGTGGCACTGATTGCAATATCAACAGCCTGGTTCTTCACCTCAGCGATTGCATTTGCTTTCGCTTGAGAGATTTTTTCCATGGCCTGTTGTTCATGGCGTTCCATCGACTGTTTCAGACGGGCATCCATGTCCTTCTTCATCATTTTCGTTTCAGTCTTGGCGTTTTCGATAATGGACGCGGCCTGTTCGGTGGCTTCCCGTTGGGTGCGCTTCATTTCCGCCAAAGCAGACGTGGCCTCTTCTTTAAGGGCTTCAGCCTGTTTGATTTCATCGCGGATGCGATTAATCCGTCCGTCAATTGCATTCAGAATGATCGAACGACCCTTCCAAACAACCAACACAACGAAAATTGTGAAAGATACAAGAACCCAAAGGTCTGTCGATTGGAGGATTGATTCATGTTCCATGATCTCAGACCCCTTTCGCCGCCGCGTCTACGGCCTTGGTCACATCCGCCTTGGATGCCGCCTTGCCTGACAGTTTCTCAATAGAAGCCGCAGCAACTTCCTGTGCGACTTCACGGATTGACGCCATGGCTTCCTTGCGGGCTTCATCGATCGACGCTTCCGCATCGGTCATTTTAACCGCCAGATCGGCATCCAGCTTTTCCATTTTCTTGGCATGGTCCGCGACAAGCTTCTCCTGCGCTTTACGCAAGATATCCTGTGCTTCTGACCGGGCCTCGGACAAAGCCTTCTCGACAGAGGCTTCCGCCTCTGCAATTTCAACACGCAGTTGTTCGGCCCGTTCCAGATCGGCACGGATCTTTTGTTCCCGTGACTCGATCACGTCCCCAACACGGGGCACAGCGACCTTCCACATCAGGATAAACAGCGCTGCAAATGTCACGGCCAACCAGAATATCTGGCTGGAGAAAGAACTGGTATCCAATTGCGGCATGCCGCCTTGGTGTTCCGCCTCAGCTGCATAAGCGCAAACAGGGCCAATCACGGAAATCACCGCGACGGCTGAAAGCTGAAGGCCCGATTTTAGAACCTGGTTCATCCTTGAAACCCCTTTCACTTGGATCCGGTGAGGGGCAGCCCTAAACAGACTGCCCCCAACTTGGCCCAGAGAATTAGGCGAAAAGGATCAGGAAGGCGATCAGCAGCGCATACAGCGCGACGGCTTCAACCAAGGCGAAGCCCAGCATCGCCAGACCGAAAACCTGGCTACGGGAAGCCGGGTTGCGGGCGACTGCGGTGATCAGAGAAGAGAAGATGTTACCGATACCAAGACCCACCCCAAAGAGACAGATAACGGCCAAACCGGCGCCAATCATTTTTGCTGATTCGAGATCCATTTTACGCTCACTCCTTCAATAGGCACGGTCACAGCCGCGCTTCCGTTAAGGGCCGGACGGGGGCTATTTTGGCCCGCCCGCACCCGCGAAACTCTCAAAAACCGCCCGACCTGAGCCAGACGGGCACGCAAGATCAGACCGCCGCTATCAATGCAGATGCAGGCTGTCGTTCAAATACAGGCAGGTCAGAACCGTAAACACATAGGCCTGCAGGAAGGCGACCAGGACTTCAAACCCGGTCAACGCCACCATCAATGCGATGGGCAGGATGCTACCGACGCCAAAGGTCAATGTTCCGATCCCAAACACGAAGCCTGCAAAAACCTTCAACATCGTGTGGCCCGCCATCATATTGGCGAACAGACGAACCCCCATGCTGACCGGACGGGACAGATAGGAGATGATTTCAATTGGGATCATCAGGGGATACAGCCAAACAGGCGCCCCGGTTGGCACGAAAAAGCTGAAGAAATGCAGACCATGCTTCAACAAGCCAACGATTGTCACCATCACGAAAACAAAGGTCGCCATGACCAAAGTCACAATGATGTGGCTGGTGAAGGTGAAGCTGCCTGGAAGCAGACCCAGCATGTTGCCAAACAGGGTGAACATGAACAGCGTGAAGATGAAGGGGAAATACTTCCGGCCTTCATCGCCGACATTCTCTTTGATCAGCCCGCCAACGAATTCGTACATGGATTCCGACATGGACTGCCAACGGCCCGGCACCATGGCGCGGCGGGACATGCCCAACACCATAAAGGCGGTGACCACGACAACCGTCACCGACATCCACAAGGCAGAATTGGTATAGGCCACTGAATCCACAGGACCTTCGACGATAGGCTTAATGATGAATTGTTCGAGCGGACCAGCCACGGCGAACCCCTTCTCGCTGTTAGTCCGGGCCTAGCGGCCCGTTTCCCAAAACCGTTTTACGCATAGGCCCGACTCTGAGCCAAATTCCAATTACTTTTTTCCGCGATCTTCCCGATCTCCATCTGCGTCGCCTGTTTCAGCGCCACCAGAATGGGGTCCAGATCGCCCCCCGATACGTCGCCATCCGACGGTTTGGTCCATGCCCATCGACAGGCGGTACACATTTAACACCCCGGCTGCCCCGCCGAAGAAGAAAAACAAAACCATCAACCAGGGCGTGGTTCCAAGCCATTGATCCAGGCCATAGCCGACACCGACCCCGATGCCAATCGCCGCGACCAGTTCGGTCCCCAGGCGCATGGCGAACCCAATCCCTTTCATCCCGGAGTCCGGCGCATCCCCCTGTTCCTGTGACCTGGAAGACCCCGTCCGCCCGTCATACGCATCCCGCGCCGCGCGCAATCGCGCATCGAAATCCGCTGACGAAGACTTTTTGTCATCCCCGGTCATGATCGACCTTGCAGAAAGGCCAACATCACAGTGAGCACCCCTTCATCCTTGCATGCCAATCCGGGGCAAAAGCACCCTTTCAAGCATGCGCGCGGACCATAATCAGACTGCCTGAGAGAGTCAAGAAAAGCCACGCGAAAATTCCGCGATGCAGCATCCTTTTCTGACAATCAGGAAAAGGTTAATTTTTATGGAATCTCAGATCAGTGGGGCAGACTCGTGACCGACTGCTTACAAACGGCCTTCAACAGCTTGCGTTCTAGATCATCGCCAGGAATTCACGGCGCATCTCCGGGTTTTCGCGGAAGGCACCGGTCAGGTGGGTGGTGATCGTGCTGACGCCCGGCTTTTGGATGCCGCGTGTGGTCATGCATTGATGTTCCGCATCGATCATAACAGCCACGCCGCGCGGGCTGAGCACCCGGGAGATGGTGTCGGCGATCTGGACCGTCATGGTTTCCTGTGTCTGCAGACGACGGGCATAAATATCAACCACGCGCGCCAGTTTGGAAATGCCCACAACGCGGCTTTGCGGCAGATATGCCACATGCGCCGTCCCGATGATCGGGACCATATGGTGTTCGCAATGACTGTGAAACGGGATGTTGCGCAGCATCACCATCTCGTCATAGCCTTCGGTTTCTTCGAAGGTGCGGCGCAATTCTTCTTCGGCGTCAACCGCATAGCCGGCGTAGAATTCCTCATAGGAACGCACGACGCGGCTGGGCGTATCCAACAGGCCCTCGCGGGTGGGATCATCGCCAGCCCAGCGCAACAGGGTGCGCACAGCGTCTTCCGCCTCTTCAAAACTGGGGCGAGCGGCGACAATCTTGGGGCGTAGCGCCTTGTCCGACATGACAAGCAACCTCATACCAATGCGTTTTAGCGGACTATCCGCGAACGCGTGAATGCGGGTATATCATTGCAATGACCGGTGAAGTCAACAATATCAGGGGCGACATTTGTTATTAGTTTTGTTCCATTCCGGCAACAAAGGGTGAATTTCATGGCAGAGCAAAGCCCGACCAATGCCCATGAAGCGCTGTATAATGCGCGTATCCTCAGCCTTGCCGGTGGCCTGAATAAAGAGGACCGATTGGCCCATCCCGATGCCAGCGTCCAAATGGACAGTCCCCTGTGCGGCAGTCGCATTCGTGTCGATGTGACAGTGGATTCCAACGGACTGGTGTCTGCATATGGACAACAGGTGCGCGCCTGCGCCCTGGGCCAATCTTCCGCCGCGATCATGAAGGCGCATGCCGTGGGGAAAAGTCTGAGTGAATTGACCCACATCCGTGATGCCCTGGAAGACATGTTAAAGCGCAACGGGCCAGTGCCTCAGGGGGAGTGGGCTGATCTGGCGGTGCTGGAACCAGCACAGAGCCATAAATCCCGCCATGCTTCCATTCTATTGCCCTTCAAAGCAGTGGTGAAAGCGGTGCAGGAGGCCCTGAATGCCCGCTGAGCAAGGCACCCCCCGAATTGGTTTAGCGGCCCGTCTCCTGCTGGGGCTGATCTATTTATACCGCTACACCCTCTCCTACTTCCTGGGTCGGCACTGTCGCTATCTGCCAACCTGTTCAGACTATGGGCTGGAAGCCATCCGGCGGCATGGTGCACTTAAAGGGGGGCGGCTGACCTTGCGGCGGATAACGCGCTGCCATCCGTGGGGTGGGTCTGGCTATGACCCCGTTCCGGATTGATTGCTGATGGCCTCCCCCCCAACGCTGAGTGTTATCATACCCACCCGCAATGCAGCCCGGCCGCTGGCGCAACTTTTACCACAGCTGACCACGGCGCGGTTGGACCTGGACGTCATTGTCAGTGATGGCGGGTCCCAGGATGACAGCGTGGAAATCGCCGCCCGCCATCAGGCGCGCGTCACCCAGGCGGAGGGGGGACGCGGACCGCAGCTTCGCGCGGGCCAGGATCTGGCATTCGGCGATTGGCTGTTCTTCCTGCATGCGGATTCGACCCTGCCACGGGGGTGGGACGCCTATATCCTGGCCTTTATCACCGATCCGGCCCGCTGGAATCAGGCCGCCTATTTTCAATTCCAACTGGACTCCGACTCCGCATCTGCACGCCGTTTGGAGCGCATGGTCGCCTGGCGATGTCGCACCTTTGGATTGCCCTATGGCGATCAGGGGTTGCTGATTTCCAAAGAATTTCTGGCGCGCCTGGGCGGCATACCGGATCTGGCGCTGATGGAAGATGTCGCGCTTGTCCGGAAGATTGGCAAGGCGCGTCTTGTCGCCCTGGACGCCCCCCTGCTGACCGCCGCCGATAAGTTTCAGCGCGATGGTTATCTGTGGCGCAGCGCAAAGAATCTGACATGCCTTTTCCTGTATTTCTGTGGCGCACCAAATCGATTGCTGCGATGGATATATCGATGAACCAAAGGCGAAGACACCTGATTTTGTTTGCCCGCGCCCCTCGTCTGGGCGTCGGGAAAAGCAGACTGGCCAGGGATATCGGCAGGTTACAGGCGTGGCGCTTCTATCGCGGCACTCTGCAAACCATGATCCGGCGCTTACAGCCGGGCCCCTGGACCCTGACAATCGCGGTTGCCGCCCAGGATGATGGGACCCATCCAGCTTTTGCCGGATTGCCCGTATTGGTACAGCCTCGCGGCGACCTTGGTGCCCGCATGAGCGGGGTTCTGCGCCATATGCCGCCTGGTCCGGCGATCATCATTGGCACCGACATACCTGGCATTCAGCCTTGCCATATTCATCAGGCCTTTCACAAACTGGGCACCAACGATGCCATTTTCGGCCCTGCGGATGATGGTGGCTATTGGTTGGTCGGCCTGGCACGACGACGACCGGTGCCCTATGCTTTCATGCGAAATGTCCCCTGGTCGACGCCCGATGCCCTGACGGCAACGCTTGCAACGCTGCCAGCAGAGATGTGTGTTGGCTTCCTGGACCCGCTGTCGGATGTGGATGACGGGGCCAGCTATGCAGCCTATTTGAAAGAAGGGAGGCGCGCGCGATGACACAGCTAAGCGACCAGATCCCGGCACTGCATGCAGCATTGACAAAAATGCAGGGATTCCAAGATATCTCGCTGGACTCGCTGATCCCTATGCCGACATCCGGCCTGGCCCATGATCATGTCATCCTGTCCGGGCGCGACCTGCTGTTGCGGGTGCCCAGACAAAGTCAGATGCGCCTGGATGCCGAACGGAACCTGCGTTATCAGGCGGCCTGCTTTCAACGGATGGAAGCCAGCGGCCATACCCCGAAATTCCACGGCTATCTGTCGCCCAGCAAGACCGTTCCTATGGGGGCGTTGATCGTCGAACATATTCACGGCACCGTTTTATCTGCACCCAATGACTTGCCAGCCGCTGCCGAAGCCCTGGCCGCGATCCATACCTTGCCCCTGCCCGAGCGCACAGAACGCCCGCCACTGATAGATCAAACCGATCCGATGGCGGAAACATTGACAGAAGTGCAAGGCCAGGCCGCTTTCCTGCCCCAGGCCGAATTGGACGCCGACAGTCTGCGCATGATCCGGGAAGAACTGCGCGCCGCCGAACAGGATATCGCCTCTTTACCCAAGGCCCCGGTGACCCTGATATCCTTTGATGCCCATCCCGGTAATTTTCTGGTCAAGGATGATGGCACTGCCATTCTGGTGGACTTGGAAAAGGGGCGCTATGGCGGGGCGGGGTTCGATTTGGCCCATGCCACGCTTTACACATCCACCACCTGGGATGTCGCGACCTATTCAGAGCCCAGCCGTGACGAGATCGCACACTTTTATGATTGCTGGCGTGCATCCCTTCCGACGGCATTGGGGGATGTGCTGTCCCCCTATCTGATGCCGATGCGGCGTTTGATGTGGCTGTGGTCTATCACCTGGTGCGCAAAATGGCGGGTAGAGAGCGCGAAACAAATCCGCGCGGCAAAACATCAAGTTCAGGACACCGAAGACTGGTCTGCGGAAAATACCAGCGCCCGTCTGATCGATCATGTCCGGGGTCGTGTGGACCTGTATCTATCGCCAGAGATTATCGAAAGAGTCCGGCAGGACTGGTCCTGAATGGATTATTTATCCTGGTCGAATTGATCCAGGTGTGTCCGTAGCCTGGTAATCTCTTTTTGCAATCGCTGAAGCTCTGTCAGTTCCATTCCCGTTACCTGTTTGACGCATTCAGGAATACGTGCAGCGCGCTTCCGCATTTCCTTTCCAGTCCCGGTCAGCGCCACGCGCACCTGGCGTTCATCCTTACTGTCGCGCTGGCGCTGCAGGATACCCATCGATTCCAACCGCTTGAGCAAAGGCGTCAAAGTATTGGATTCCAGATGCAGCATTCGTCCCAGCCCCCCAACGGTCTGGTTATCCTGTTCCCACAGGGCGACCAGCACAAGATATTGCGGATAGGTCACCCCCAGATCATCCAGAAACGGCTTGTAGATACGGGTGATGGCATGGCTGGCAGAATAAATCGAAAAACACAAAAGGTCCGAGATTTTCGGATATCTTAAATCATCCAAAGTGTCATGCGTCACAACGTATCTCCTCTCTAGAAAGTGTAATATAAATCGCGCACGATCTAATCGCAAGCGCTTGACAAACGCGTCTCGGTTTCTAAATATCGTATGCGATTTAATCGTAAGCGATATAATATTCTGAAAGGAACACCCTTATGTCTGTAGATGTCAAATACCGCACCTCGGCCCGAGCCACAGGCGGACGAGATGGAAAAGCAGAAACGCTGGATGGGAATTTTAATGTCACCATGGCAACACCTAAGGAATTGGGCGGTGCCGGCGGGGAAGGCGTAAACCCGGAACAGCTTTTCGCAGCCGGCTATGCCGCGTGTTTTATTGGGGCAATGAAGTTCGTCGCCTCGCAGGGGGGCACGAAAATACCGAATGATATGACGGTCACCACCACCGTTGGCATCGGTCCCCGCTCAGAAGGCGGTTTTGGTCTGGAAGTTGAATTGGAAGTTTCCCTACCCGGTGTGGAGAAAGACAAGGCGCAAGAACTGGTCGAAAAAGCCCACCAGGTTTGCCCGTATTCCAATGCGACCCGCAACAATATCGATGTGCAGTTGACTGTCGTCTAAAGCAAATTCAGATCATTCTTGATCGCGCTGACCGAGAGGTTTTCAGGCTGGAGCAGGAGCAGCTTGCCGCGCGTAGCGGGGCTACGGGCAAAAGCTGCGACGCACGCCAGCCTGAAAACATCCGGCCGGAACGGTGCGACCCAGTCGGAGACACTCCGATCCGGGTCGCGCCATTTTACGCCTCAAAAACAGCGTAATATTGTTCTGGGAATCCTGCCAGATCACGGCTGGTCGTATTAAAGGGTGGTTTCAATCCCCCCTTAAAATGCTTGCGCACCAGATCCTGCCAGGCGGCGACAGGATCGGTTAATCCGCGGGTGGCGCAAACATGATCAAACCATCGTTTTCCAACCGCAACATGGCCGATTTCATCATCGTGAATGATGGTCAGGGCCTCTGCGCTTTGCTGGTCCCCTGCCGCGTGGAGGCGTTTGATCATATCAGGTGTCACATCCAATCCCCGTGCCTCAAGAACCATGGGCACGATGGCCAGCCTGGCCAGCAGATCATGGGCGGTTTCCATCGCTGCCTGCCACAAACCATCATGCGCCGGCAGGTCTCCATAGGCCCCACCAAGCTCTTGCAGGCGATCTTCAAGCATCAGGAAGTGGCGGGCCTCGTCGTCTCCAACGGCGATCCAGTCATCGAAAAAAGCTTCGGGCATATCCTGGTCAGAAAATCGCGCAATCATATCAAATGCCAGATCAATGGCATTCAATTCGATATGGGCAAGGGCATGCAGCAAGGCAATTCGCCCTGCCACACCCGCATTGATTTTCCGGCGGGGGACATCGCGGGGCAGCATCAGCACCGGGTGATCCGGCCGCGCCGGGCGATCCGGTACCGGTTCGGTCGCTGCTACAGCTCCCAATTTCCGGCACAACCATTCTCTGGACACAGCCCGTGCAACAGTCGCTTTCTGGCGAGCATCGGCGGTGCTCAACACCTGAATGGCCGCATCCCCCAGACTCATCTTGTCAAACGTGAAGGTCACAGATCCTTCAGGGCCGCCTGAACAGCCTCAACATGGCCGGGAACCTTCACCTTGCGCCAGATCTTTGCCACTTTCCCATCCGCATCGATCAGAAAGGTGGCGCGATCAATGCCCATATATTTGCGGCCATACATGCTTTTCTCGACCCAAGTGCCATAGGCCTCACACACGGTGCCATCTTCATCCGCAGCAAGGGGGAAATTCAGTTCATACTTGGCCTTGAATTTATCATGCTTGGCGACGCTGTCTTTTGACACGCCAATTACCGTCGCCCCAACGCCGGAGAAGTCCGCCTGCGCATCGCGAAAGCCACAGGCTTCCTTGGTGCAGCCGGGGGTATCATCCTTGGGATAGAAATACAGAACGACGGGTTTACCCTTCAACGCAGAAAGTGAAATGCTATCGCCGCCATCAGTGGGAAGGGTGAAATCAGGGGCGACATCGCCTTCTTCAAGTGCCATGGAATTCTCCCATATCTGCAGTTTGGATCGTCTCTGAACAGAGTTAAGGCTGGATCGAAGGATCGCAAGGCCGCATCCCGGATTGGAATGCGGCCCATGCGATTTTATCCAATTACCTTATTCCACCAGCCGCGCTTTTTCTTCTTCGGTGGTTCGTCAACAATGACCGGTTCCGGGGTGGGTGATGCAGGGGGGACATCCGTCATCCCTTCATTCGCAGCGGCCATCACCTGGTCCCTGGCGGGCTCAGCAGGTGTCGACGATGGCGGAATCGTATCTTGCACAACGGTTTCGCCTGCCGTGGCTTCCGCCTTCGCAGGCTTAGGTTTTGCCGGGGCTGCCTTCTTGCGGGACCGCTTTGCCGGTTTTGCTGCTTTTGCATCGTCACCGCTGGTCTCAGTCGGTGCCGCCTCTTCCGTCACAGAATCAACGGCTGGCGCCGCTTCCGGCTTTGCCGCTGCCGCTTTCTTACGGCTGCGTCGTGCCGGCTTTACCTTCGCCTGAGGTTCAGATGTTTCGGGCCCGGCATCCGCACTGTCATTCGCGGCATTTTCAGGTACGAATTGCGGACCGTCCTGGGAGGATGATGCCGCTTCTGCCGATGGCTTGCGTCCGCGACCCCGTCCGCGGCGCGGTGGACGTGACTTTTCATCCCCGTCGTTGCCCGCCTCAGAGGACGTGGTCTCGGATCCGTCTTGTGGCATCTGGTTAGAATTCTCCGACCCACTAGCCTGGCTTTGACCATCTGGCATATCAGACTGACCTTCACCATTCTGACCTTCACCATTCTGGCCTTCACCATTCTGACCTTCTGCGGCCTGACCATCTTCCCGACCGCGATTCCGGCGGCGACCGCCACGACGGCCCCGCTTGCGACGACGGCGGGTCTTATCCTCGCCATCGCCTCCTTCAGCGGCGTTACTTTGGTTTTCCTGGCCGTTGGAATCAGAATTGACTTCGGCGACAGCGGTGTCGTCGTCATCACCATCGGTGTTGGTCTGTGCGGTTTGATCTTCGACCGTTGCATCCGCCGATTCTTCATCGCGACGCCCCCGACGACGCCCGCCACGACGGCTGCGTTTACGACCGCTGCGGTCTTCGTTGCCTTCTGCAGCAGGGCGTTGTGGGCGCTCATTACTGCGAGGCGTAGACGCGGATTCACCGGACCGATCAATTGGACGATCCGGAACACGCTCAACAACCTGCTCCGCCCCTTCCTCACCTTCGCCGGCACCAGACCGCGTCAGTTCATAGTGCGGCGGCAACATGCCATCGACCGCTTCCAGGGTAACGGTGATACCATACCGGCCTTCCATCTCCATCAAGCTTGCACGCTTGTGATTCAGAACATACAGCGCAACCGATCCTGGTACTTTTGCTGTGACCTGGGTCGCCCGGCGACGCAGGCACTCTTCCTCAATCGCGCGGGTAACCATCAGGGCCGCAGATTCTGTCGAAACAATGTATCCAACACCACCACAGGTCGGACAGGGTTGGCTCATCGCCTCAATCAGACTGGGGCGCAGACGCTGGCGGGACATTTCCATCAAGCCGAAGCTGGAAATCCGCCCGACCTGAATACGGGCACGATCCCGGCGCAGCGCCTCTTTCAGCCGTCGCTCAACCGCTGCATCATTGCGATTTTCATCCATGTCGATGAAATCGATGACGATCAGCCCGGCCAGATCCCGCAGGCGCAATTGGCGCGCCACTTCATCAGCGGCCTCCAGATTGGTCTTCAATGCGGTTTCTTCGATATGCCGTTCCCGCGTTGACTTGCCGGAGTTCACATCGATGGCGACCAGAGCCTCGGTCTGGTGAATGACAATCGATCCGCCCGAGCGTAACTGCACCGTTGGCTCATGGATCTGGGCCAATTGCTGTTCCACCTGATAGCGGTGCAGCAAGGGAATGCCCTGATCATCCTTATAGGGTTGGACCTTTTTGGCGTGGCTGGGGATCAGCGCGCGCATGAAATCCTTGGCGACGCGATATCCTTCATCGCCGGCGATCAGCACTTCTTCGATATCCTTGGTATAGACATCGCGGATGGCGCGCTTGATCAGATTGCCTTCCTCATGAATTAAGGAAGGAGCAGAGGATTCCAGCGTCTTTTCGCGGATATCGTCCCATAACTTCATAATATAGTCGAAGTCGCGCTTTACCTCCGCCTTGGAGCGTTCGGCCCCGGCGGTGCGCAGGATGATCGCCATGCCTTCCGGCACATTCAGTTCCGCCAGGATTGTCTTCAGACGCTTCCGATCCGCCACATTGGCGATCTTGCGGCTGACCCCGCCGCCGCGCGACGTATTGGGCATGACAACGCAATAGCGCCCGGCCAGCGAAAGATAGGTGGTCAGCGCAGCACCTTTATTGCCGCGCTCTTCCTTCACGACCTGAATCAACATCACCTGACGGCGCTTGATCACTTCCTGAATTTTGTACTGGCGGCGCAGACGCGGGCGGCGCAAAGAGGCTTCCTCAACCGCTTCATCAACGCCTTCACCCGCCCCCATATCCTCAACGCCATCGCCATTATCGGCGGTTTCGTCGTCATCGTCCTGGGAATCATGATCGTCGTCGACCAGTTCTTCACGGTCACCGACGGGAATGCGGTAATAGTCGGGATGAATTTCTGAAAAGGCCAGGAACCCATGACGGTTGCCGCCATATTCAACGAAAGCAGCCTGCAAGGATGGCTCAACCCGCGTTACTTTCGCGAGGTAAACATTCCCTTTTATTTGCTTCTTTGTCGTTGTTTCGTAGTCAAATTCCTCAAGCCGGTTGCCATTTACCACGACGACCCGGGTTTCTTCCGGGTGGGTCGCATCGATTAACATTCTGCGTGTCATATAATCCTACCTCGACGTCTCCGGCCCTTATCGCGCGGATCGTCGGCAGCCGTTGCGCAAGCATCACCGTTCCCACGCAGCGCCGATATCGGGTCGCGCGAGCCGGGCGCGTTGCGGATACGGGGATTGCGTTACGCAGTCCCTTTTCCGTCTCGCTTATGCTCACTGGTTTCATTGTGTCGCTTTCGCGTTGCTTCTAATACGTCATTTACTATATCCGGCGGCGCCGGGCGGTTCAGTACCGGCCAGGCCGGGGTAATTCAAAATGCGGCACTGTGGTTCGGGTGAATAGGTCGATCCTGAAATCGTCCACCGAGCCAGACGCGCCGATGAGTCTGTTAGCCTGTGTTTCCGGCCCTTTCGTCAGAAAAGCCGTGGACACAAAGCAGCAGAGCGTCACGCCCGGCAACGACGAGACATCGAACCCAATCCCAGAATGTCGACTTAGCGCCCTTTGCGAAAAGGGTCCTCGAACTCTGCGACGAACGGCGTGCCCCGGATCGTTCCGACCTGTGCCCGGCCCGCAAAGGAAACCAGCGGCGCGCCGCTTTTCGGCGCTGCCGTTCGCCCCCTGCGGCGGACACGAAACGGACTCTCTCAAGCGAGAGACTATCTGTGCATGGCGCGTTGCACAATCTTAAACCGAAGATAAATTCAAGATACTTATAAATTTACTGTCCTTGTGCTTTGAATTTCCTGACGACTCACGGCATATCTACTATGAAATTCTGGACGGGACTTGCCGAGTCAGGAGCGGCACGGAATGCGTCAGGCGTGCACGGGGTGCCTTAAGCCCCTCATAAATCACTTGTTTCAATCGGTCGTGCTTCGCGCGATGCTTTTACTCGTCGGCTCAATATTACTGGTACCGCAAATCAGCAGTGCACAATCATCCGGTCCCGTGCTGTCCGACGCCCGTATTGGAGAGCGCGAGGGCGAGACCAGATTTGTTTTAGAATTTGATCGCGCCGTCCCCTACAAAGTGTTCACACTGGCCGGCCCAGACCGCGTGGTGATTGATTTGCCATCTGTTGACTGGAAGGGACCTGGACTGGACGAAGTGCGGGGACGGGGATTGATTGGCGGATATCGCCACGGTCTTTTTAAGCCCGGTATCACCCGCGTTGTCATCGACCTTTCCGCCCCGGCGACCGTAATGCGCCATTTTGCTCTGGACGCCGCGAACAATTCCGGCCCACGGGTGGTGATTGATCTGGGACCGGTCTCTAAGACGACCCCGTCCACTGTGGCGATGGAATCTGCGGGTTGGGGTGCCTATGCGCAGGAATTGGCGCGGTCTTCCCCGGCGATTGCAACACCAGGACCACCGCCGGGCTCTAACAAGCGCGTCGTGGTGTTGGACCCTGGCCATGGGGGGGTCGATCCAGGTGCCATCAGCACCAGTGGCGTCTATGAAAAGAAGGTCGTTCTATCCTATGCCAAAGCATTGAAAAAAGCGCTGGAGGCAACGGGGCGATATGATGTTGTCATGACCAGGGATCGTGACATCTTTATTCCCCTGCGTGATCGGTATCAGGTTGCGCATGAGGTGAATGCCGGGCTGTTCATCTCCCTACATGCGGATTCCCATAACTCATCCAGCCTGCGGGGATTGTCTGTGTACACCCTGTCTGACAAGGCGTCCGACAAGGAAGCCGAAGCGCTGGCGACCAAGGAAAACAGGTCTGACCTGTTGGCGGGGACGGATTTGACCGGGTATGAAGCCGATGTAACATCCATACTGATCAGCCTGGCCCAGCAAAGTGTTAAGCAAAGCAGTGCCTATTTCGCAGAGATCCTGGTGGATGAAATGCAGACATCGGCGCGCTTGCTGCGCAACCCGCACCGCTTTGCAGGTTTTGCGGTACTAAAATCACCTAATATACCCTCCGTCCTGATTGAGTTGGGTTATCTGTCGAATAAGTCGGACGAGGCCAGCTTAATGTCAGCATCGCATCAGGCAAAAATGGCCGATGGGATGGTGCGGTCGATTGATCTGTATTTTGACAGAAAAGAGAAATTGGAGCGGTCCTGAGATCCTGAAATCTGAGATGCACCGCAAACCTTTAGCGAATTTGCCGCAATTGGACCATGGAATCGCCCAATCTGAACGTGTAGACTTTATATGCTACCGCGTGGCACAAATCTGTCCGACCTTATGGTAGACAGCAGTACACCTGTGATGTTTGTTTAGGGAGTCCCTATGCGTTTTGTCGGCCGTGCCTTTTTGTATCTGTTTTTCCTGGGGTTGCTGGTCGGTGTTGCCGGGCTGGGCGTCGTTGGCTGGGCCTTCTGGCATTATGGTCAGGGCCTGCCAGATTATAAGCAATTGGCGGATTATGAACCACCGACATCGACGCGTGTCCATGCAGGCGATGGCCGCCTGTTGGCGGAATTTGCCGTTGAATCGCGGGTTTTCGTTCCCATTGATGCAATTCCAAAACGTGTTTCAGAAGGTTTCATCGCGGCAGAAGATCAAAATTTCTACAAACATTTTGGTGTCGATATTCAGGCGCTTATCCGGGCTGTCGTCACCAATATTGTCAACGTCACTCAGGGTCGCCGTCTGGTTGGAGCGTCTACTATCACGCAGCAGGTGGCAAAAAACTTCCTGCTGACAAATGAAGTATCCATTTCCCGCAAAGTGAAAGAAGCAATCCTGGCGCTGCGCATCGAACGCGCGCTGGATAAAGACCGAATTCTGGAATTATATCTGAACGAGATTTATCTGGGCTATCGGTCTTATGGCGTTGCCGCCGCCGCCTTGAACTATTTTGACAAAAGCCTGGATGATCTGACGATTGCAGAAATCGCCTATCTGGCAGCTTTGCCAAAAGGTCCAAACAATTATCACCCGATCCGGCGGAAAGAGGCTGCGATTGCCCGTCGGAACTGGGTGATCGACCGTATGCTGGAAGAAAACTTCATCACCGCAGAAGAAGCCGCCGTCGCAACAGCATCGCCCCTGGTCGTTAAAGATCACGCCGACGCGGATCTGGTTGATGCCGGGTATTTTCTGGAAGAAGTCCGGCGTTCCCTGGGGGATCGCTTTGGCGAAGACGGCCTGTATTCCGGCGGGCTGTCGGTGCGGACCTCGCTGGACCCGAAGCTGCAGGAAATGGCCCGCCAGTCCTTGCGGGATGGATTGATCGCCTATGATCACCGTCATGGCTATCGCGGGCCCATCGGGCGGGTGGGCGACGATGAACCCTGGCTGGAAGCACTGATCGCCTTCGAAATACCCGCAGGTGCCTTGGATTGGGTGCCCGCCGCTGTCCTATCCGTAGACAAGGACGCCGCAACGATTGGCTTGCGGGACAAAACCACAGGAACAATTCCCTTGGATGAAGTTCGTTGGGCCCGCATCGCACGTGGGGGAGAAAACCGCACTGTTGGGCCGTCCATCAAATCGGTTGGCGATGTCCTGACTGTTGGGGATATCATTCTTGTCGCCCCGGTTACCCAGAGCACGCCAGATAAAGAAGGCGAAACGCCAAAACCCTATCCAAAAGGCACCTATGGCCTGCGCCAGATACCGGAAGTCAATGGCGCCATTGTCGCCATGGACCCCCATACCGGGCGCATACTGGCCATGTCCGGCGGATGGAGTTTCGAAACCAGCCAGTTCAACCGGGCAACCCAGGCCTATCGGCAACCAGGGTCGGCGTTTAAGCCCTTTGTGTATCTGACCGCCCTGGAAAACGGCTATACGCCTGCCACGATCATTCTGGATGCACCCTTCGTCATTGATCAAGGGCCGGGTCTGGGGAAATGGAAGCCGTCAAACTTCTCCAATGAATTCTATGGCCCATCCCCCATGCGCGTCGGGATTGAAAAATCCCGCAATCTGATGACGGTGCGTCTGGCCCAGGCGATTGGTATGGATAAAGTGTCTGAAACGGCCGAGCGGTTCGGGATCGTCAAGAACATGCCGCCACAATTGGCCATGGCGCTGGGATCTGCGGATGTGCGCCTGATCGATATGGTTGCGGCCTATGGTGCACTGGTCAATGGCGGGAAGAAGGTTGAACCGACATTGATCGACCGAATTCAGGACCGTAACGGTAAGACTGTGTTCCGGCATGATGATCGCACCTGCCCTGAATGTGATGTCAAATACTGGGACAATCAGCCGGTGCCGATCCTGCCAGACAACCGGGTGCAACTGACGACACCAACGTCTGCTTATCAGATCGTGACCATGCTGGAAGGCGTGGTGCAACGCGGGACCGGTCGCCGCATCGCCGAACTGGGCAAGCCGTTGGGTGGCAAAACCGGAACCACGAATGATTCCCGGGATACCTGGTTTGTCGGATTTTCTCCTGATCTGGTCGCCGGGATCTTTATTGGTTTCGACACTCCAATTCCCTTGGGCCGCCAGCCCTGGGGAGGCCAAGAGACCGGATCTTCGGTTGCGGCCCCGGTTTTCAAGGAATTCATGGGCCAAGCCCTGGCCGATAAACCCGCCATTCCCTTCCGGACGCCGCCTGGCATTCGCATGGTGCGCATTGATGCCGAAACCGGAAAACTGGCCAGTCCTTCCAGCAATAAAGTCATTGAGGAAGCCTTTAAGGCCGGAACCGAACCTGGCGCCAATTCCGATAGTGTTATAATCACAGGCAATGGCGCGCCAATTCTTCCAATCGTCCAATCAGGCGAGCCAAGCGGTCAGACCGAGGACGAGGCCGACCCCACTTCATCCAGTGGGAGTAATGGCCTGATTCCCTTACCAACAAACAACGCCCCGACAGGCAACAATCCGAATTCTCCCGCAGCGCCCAGCGGTATTTATTAATCGGTCAGTGCCCCCTAACCCGAAAGGCCCGCGAACTAATAGAGACTGTGCAATGGCCGATTGGTTGCCATAATACCAGGAAGGCGCTATGCAGCGCCCAATTCGGGGCGAGGTTGGCCCTGATCCGTCGTCAGCCAATTGGGAACGCAAACCGAATGCCCCTTTCCCCTGTTCAGAGAAAAGGTGTTTTCACGGCACTGAAAATCGCTGTGACCCTGGCATTGTTCTGGATGATCGCGTCCAAGCTGGACCTGTCTGATATCGCAAATCGTCTCAGCACGGCACAGCCCATGGGGTTAGGCCTGGCGACCGTGCTGATCTTTTTCCAACTGACATTAAATTCTGAACGTTGGCGCAGACTGTTGCGGATGGATCAGGTCACCCTGCCCTATCGGCTGAGTTATCGGTATTATCTGGAGGCCATGTTCTTCAATCAGGCCCTGCCCGGCGCCGTGGGCGGGGATGTGATGCGTGTCTATCGCATTCGGAAATTTTGCGCTTCCGTAGGACAGGCACTGACCAGTGTATTATTGGATCGCATCACCGGCCTGATCGGGTTGTGTCTTCTGATCGCCATTGGCCTGCCGATGTTGATGCAACGAACCGGCGATCACAGCATCCTGAAGGGGTTTCTGATAATCGGTCTGGCCGGCATGATCGGCATCGGGATTGTGGTCCTGATCGCACGGCAATCGGAACAGGGTCGGGGCGGTCGCATCCGTGCTTTTATTGTTAAGCTGTCGCGTGTTTTTGTGCGGTTGATCAGCCACCCCCGCGAAGCTGTACCCATTCTGCTGCTTGCGCTGGGGACACATTTGACCATTGTGCTGACGGCCTATATCTCTGCACAGGCCTTGGCATTGCCGTTCACATACTGGGATTGCCTGATTATCGTGCCAACGTCTATCCTGATCGCAACATTGCCAATCTCGCTTGGTGGATGGGGTGTTCGTGAGGGTGCGATGGCAGCCGGATTCGCCCTGATCGGCGGCGATGCCGGGGGGGCGGTTGCCCTGTCCATTGTAATGGGACTGGAAATTCTGGCCGTCGGACTGGTTGGCGGCATTGTGTGGTTTATGAGTGGCACCACCCGCGCGGATGCAGAAGCCCTGACCCTGGTGGAAAAAGGAGAGTGAGTGTGGCAAAGACGGCGACCGTAAAGAAAGCGACAGCGAAGAAAGCTGCAGCCAAAAAGGCGGTTTCAAAGAAAGGCACCGCCAAAAAGGGGAGCCCTAAGAAAGCGGCGCCCCGCAAGACATCCCGAGATACAACCACAACTCCCTTGTCCATCCCTCGGCGAAATGGGTGGCAAAACACGCTATCTGCCCGAAAAACAGCAATCCTGGAATACAATCAGCAGATGGCGGCCAAGCGGGATGACTGGCGCGCCAAGAATGCCGGTTTCTATGACGATGATATGGCCTTCCTGAAATTCCTGATCCCGGAAGGGTCGCGCATCCTGGACCTGGGCTGTGGCACCGGCGCACAATTGGCAGGCCTAAAGCCGTCCTTTGGCATGGGGGTCGATTTCTCCGCCAATATGGTCGATGTCGCGCGCAGCACGTATCCTGAACATGAATATCCCGAACTGCAGTTTCGCGTCGGCGATGTCGAACAGTTAAACAGCCTGCGCCAGGACTTGCAGGGTCCGTATGATTTTATCCTGCTGTCCGATACGCTGGGCTTTGTCGATGACTGTCAGGCGATGCTGGAACAGATTCACGACCTGTGTGATGAGGAAACCCGCATCGTCATCACCTATTACAGTCATTTGTGGGAACCGGTGCTGCGCGCTGGGGAGGCGACGGGCCTGAAAATGCCCCAGCCCGAAGTGAACTTCCTCAGCCCCGCCGATATCAGCAACATTCTGGGCCTGTCGGATTTCGATGTAATCAAGACCGAATGGCGCCAATTGGTGCCCGCCCGCCTGTTTGGTGTGGGAACCGCAATCAATCGCTATATCGGGACATTGCCCCTGATCCGCAAACTCTCGCTGCGCCATTTCATCGTCGCCCGCTCCCAGCGCAAGGCGAAGCGCAAGGATTTGTCGACCACGGTTCTGGTCCCCTGCCGAAATGAGAAAGGCAATATCGAAAGCGCCATCACGCGCCTGCCACGCTTCTGTAAAGATATGGAAGTGTTGTATGTCGAAGGCAATTCGTCAGACGGGACATTCGAGGAATGCGAACGCGTGCGCGATCACTATGCGAAGCCTGAAAATGGCGCCTGGGACATCAAGGTCTTCAAGCAGCCGGGCAAGGGCAAGGGCGATGCCGTCCGCAAGGGCTTTGACGAGGCGCGTGGCGATATCCTGATGATTCTGGATGCCGACCTGACCATGCCGCCGGAAGAACTGCCAAAATTCTATGAGGCCATCGCCACCGGCAAGGGGGAGTTCATCAATGGCTCCCGCCTGGTCTATCCCATGGAGAAGGGGGCGATGCGCTTCCTGAATTATTGGGCCAACCGGACCTTTGCGATGATCTTTTCTTTCCTTCTGAACCAGCGTTTCACCGATACGCTGTGCGGCACGAAGGTTCTGACGCGTGCCGACTATCACAAGATTCAGGCAGGCCGCAGCTATTTCGGGGATTTCGATCCGTTCGGCGATTTTGACCTGATCTTTGGCGCAGCAAAGCAGAACCTAAAAATCATAGAGATTCCGATGCGCTATGCGGACCGCACCTACGGTGAGCCGCAGATCAGCAGGTTCCGCGATGGCTGGTTGTTGCTGAAAATGGTCGTCTTCGCCTGGCGCAAGCTGAAGGCCTTCTGATTGTGAGCATCGATCCCCGCCTGGTCGCCCATGGCAAGGTCTGGTCTAAAAAGGCCGGGCTGCGCGCAGTCTATGGCGACTATTATCGCCGCATGCTGGCCGCCCTGCCCCAAGGTGGGGCCTATCTGGAGGTCGGCGCCGGGTCCGGGCACAGCCGGGATTTCACAAAGGGCATGGACATCACCCGACTGGACATCCTGCCAGCGCCCTGGGTCGATACTGTGGCCGATGCCCATCAGCTGCCCTTTCCGGATGATGCCTTTGACGGGATATTCATGGTCGACGTGCTGCACCATCTGGCCGATCCAAAGACATTCTTTACCGAAGCAGCACGGGTGCTGAAGCCCGGTGGCAAGATCGCGCTGATCGAACCGGGCATCACGCCGTTGAGCTGGGTCTTCTATAACTATCTGCATGAAGAGCCCGTGGATATGTCTGTCGACCCGATGGTCAAACAAGAGTATGGCGCAACAAAGGACCCGTTTGAGTCCAACCAAGCCATTCCCACCCTTCTGTACCGGCGCGAAGAACACCGCATATCCCTGTCCGAAGGGGTGCCTGCCTTGCGCACCGTCAGCCGCCAGTGGTTGAGCCTGTTTGCCTATCCCCTGTCTGGCGGGTTTAAGGCCTGGTCCCTGTTGCCCGCGTCCCTCGTCGACCCCTTACTACGCCTGGAGGACAAACTAATCCCCTGGATGGGCAGCCTGATCGGGTTCCGACTGTTCGTGGTGATGGAAAAGCGGCACACAGCAACGCCATGAATTACCGCCACGCCTTTCATGCGGGAAACTTTGCTGATGTACACAAACACTGGGTCCTGACCCTGTTGCTGGAGCGTCTGTGTGCGAAGGACAAACCCTTCTTCGTGCTGGACAGCCATGCCGGGGCGGGCTTCTACGACCTTGCCCGGGAAGAAACTGAACGCACCGGCGAAGCGGCACAGGGCATCGCCCGGTTTCTGGATGCAGAGCCCCTGCCAGACTGTTTTGAAGCCTATGCAAAGACCATCCGCGACCTGAACCCAGACGGCGGATTGCGCTGGTATCCGGGATCCCCCTGGCTGGTCGCCCAAGCCCTGCGCCCAGGGGACCGCTTCATCGCTGTGGAAGCCCATCCAGAGGAAGCCCGCCTGTTGCGCGAAACCCTGCGCCAGACCCGTGCTGCCCAGGTTCTGCAGCGGGATGGTTATACGGTGATCCCGTCAACCCTGCCACCCAAGGAACGACGGGGCCTGGTTCTGATCGATCCCCCCTATGAGACACCTGACGAAATCGCCCGCATCGTCAAAGCTGTGGTCGACGGCATGGTGCGATTCCCCAGCGCCAGTGTCGCCATCTGGTATCCTATCAAGACCCGCGCGCTGGGCGATGTGCTGACTCATAAATTGAGTGAGGCGCTGCCCGCCACAGACCGGGGACGCCTGCGCTGTGAAGTGTGGGTCACTGCGCCCGACCGCGAAGAAGCCGGCCTGACCGGCAGCGGATTGCTGTTGCTCAATCCGATCTGGCCCATGGAAGAAACCCTGAATATCGGCATGCCGTCGCTTGCCCATATCCTGGGTCAGGACGCCCAGGCCGGATCACGGGTGGATAGGTTCTAAGCCTGCCACCCTCTTTTGCCTTAGCGAGGAAGCCCCATATCTTACTCCTCCCCCCTTGAGGGGGGGAGGTTGGGAGGGGGGTGCTCTCTCCTCCGCAATTCAGCTATCTGCAGGGAAAGGCCTTGCGGCCTATCACCCCCACCCCAACCCTCCCCCCTCTAGGGGGAGGGAGAAAAGTGACCTATTTATACCCCTAACCGCGCATGCGCTCAGCCTTGGGGTCGAACAATGGTTCTGACAGGATCGTGGCTGGCAGCATTTCTCCAAACACCTCAACCCGGAAGAGGTCGTCGCTGAACTCCTCTGCCATCTCGGCGGGGATATAGCCCATGGCGACGGACTTGTCGGCATGATGGGCATACATGCCCGACGTCACATAGCCGACAATCTTGCCGTCACGATAGATCGGCTCGTTGCCCATCACATCGATTTCTTTTGCTTTCAGGGTGAAAGTCACCAGCCGTTTTGCGGGCCCGTCCTGCAATTCCTTCATCGCTGCTTCTCGACCGATAAAGTCGTTCTTTTTCAGGTCAACGAACCGGCCCATCGCCGCCGCATAAGGACCGTAGATCGGGCGGTATTCCGTCGCCCAGGAACCGAATCCTTTTTCCAGGCTCATGGAGCGCATCGCGCGGGACCCAAACAATTTGATCCCATAATCGGCCCCAGCGGTCAGGATGTCATCGAACAGGCGGGTGTGGAATTCCGGCTTTACCCAAAGCTCGTAGCCCAGATCCCCGGTGAAGGAGACCCGCCCGACCATGGCAGGCACCATGCCCAATTCCATCTTTTTGAAATCCAGGAACTTGATGGCATCATGGGAGACATCGGCGTCGGTTAATTGAGCCAGGACTTCGCGGGCTTTTGGACCAGCAATGGTCAGGCCGACAAGGCCCAGGCCATGAGCCTTGATCGTTACACTGCCGTCCTCTGGCAAATGCGATTCAAACCAGCGCATGTGATAAGCTTCGCCCGCGCCGGACCCGAAGATGAAAAATTGCTCGTCAGCCAGTTTGCCAACCGTGAAATCACCAATGACTTTGCCCTTTTCGTTCAACATGGGCGACAGGGTCAGCCGGCCCTGGCGCGGCATTTTGTTGGCCAGCATATGGCTCAGCCAGCTTTCCGCCCCCGGTCCGGTGATTTCATATTTTGCGAAGGACGAAATATCGGCCAGTCCGACTCCATTTCGGACGGTCTGACATTCCGCCTTGATATGCGGGAAAGCGTTGGACCGCAGGAAGGTGATGTTTTCCACCGGCTCCATGCCCTTGGGTGCGTACCACAGCGCCTGTTCCATGCCATAGGCGACACCAAACACCGCATTCATGGCCTTCTGGCGCTCATAGATCGGGGTGGTGCGCAGCGGGCGGGCGGCGGTCAGTTCCTCATTCGGGAAGCGGACCTTGAACCGGCGGGAATAGTTTTCCCGCACCCGGGCATTGGTATAGGCCATGGTCGTCCAATCGCCATAGCGCGACACATCCATGCCCCAGATATCAAAGCCCGGATCGCCGTTGATCATCCAGTTCGACAGCGCCAGTCCGACCCCGCCGCCCTGGCTGAACCCTGCCATAACGCCACAGGCGCACCAGTAATTCTTCAAGCCGCGCACTGGACCCACCAGCGGGTTGCCATCCGGCGCGAAGGTGAAGGGACCATTGATGATCTGTTTGATCCCGGCACGCTGGAACGGTGGGAAGTGACGGAAGCCCACTTCCAGCGATGGCGCGATACGATCGATATCTTCCTGCAACAATTCATGGCCGAAATCCCAGGGTGTCTCTTTCGGGGACCACGGCACGCAGGCCTTTTCATAAGTTCCCATCAGCATGCCCTGGCGTTCCTGGCGCATATAAATCTCGCCATCAGGATCAACGACGTGCAGCACTTCCTTGCCGGTGGATTTATTGATCTCCGCCACTTCGGGCATGTCTTCGGTGATCAGATACATATGTTCCATGGCCAGAACCGGCAGTTCCAGGCCAACCATGCGCCCGACTTCCCGCGCCCACAGGCCGCCCGCATTGACCACATGATCGGCCTGCATGGTTCCCTGTTCAGTGATCACGGTCCAGGTGCCGTCCGGATTCTGCTGCAGGTCGGTGACGCGGTTTCTCAGGTAAATCTCCGCCCCGCCCAGCTTGGCCGCCTTGGCATAGGCATGGGTCGTGCCCGATGGATCCAGATGCCCATGCAGTGGCGTCCACAATGCCCCCAGAAATTCCTTGGGATCCATGATCGGCAGGATCTTTTCCGCCTCTTTCGGGGTCAGCAATTCGGTTTCGATGCCCAGCAGCTTCTCCTGGCTTTGCATCACTTTCAGCAGTTCCAGGCGCTCTGGCGTCGCGGCCAGGAACACCCCTTCGGTCAGGTGGAAACCGGTCGACTGGCCGGAAATCTCCTCGATCTCTTTATACAAATCAATGGTGTAGGATTGCAGCTTCGCGACCTGCGGGTCGCCATTGATGGTGTGAAAACCGCCCGCCGCATGCCAGGTCGACCCGGATGTCAGTTCGGATCGTTCGATCAGGACCACATCTTTCCAGCCCAGCTTGGTCAGATGATACAGTACCGAACATCCAACAACCCCGCCCCCGATTACCACCGCCTGTGCATGCGACTTCATATGACCAACCCTTTTAAATGAGAAATAAGCACCTAGCGCAGACAATCGCGCGTCTTTATCCCGCGCGACAATCGCCCAGCGACTTCAACTGTCCCATTTTCGCCAATCGTGTCGGTATCGGAAAAGTTAGATAAAACTGAGGTAGTTGCTAAATTAGGTTGGGTTCTAAATTATAATCTTTTGAAACAATATCATTTTTTTGAGCGCAATTTTCAGATTGACGCATTAGTTCCTGCAAATATGAATACGATCGACAAGCATTTTTTAACTCGTTGCGATAATCAAGTGACGCAAAAATGCAAAAAGCTTCTGCTTGGCAATTTAATGACTTTTCTGGATTAAACTCTATATCGGAAAAGGCTCTATAGTAAGAATAAACTTTCCTAATAAAGGAAGTGTAATCGTGTAGCGCGTTGATATATAGCCAAGTATAAAATGCAGTCTTGGGCTCATTTGAGAATTCTTTATCAAAATATTTAAAACCAATAATGTTTCCAGAACTTTTAATTCTTTGATCTTTTTTCGCATCGCGCGAAGAAACATTGTACAGGTCCTGATACGGCCCACCATTTTCAAAAACTTTACTTCCCTGAAATGCACTTTCAATTGAAATCGTAGCGTTATGAATATTGAGTGAAAAGGCACTTAGCTTTTTTCCAGTTTCACTACTTGATTTTGTGGATATTTCTAAGATTGGCGAAATACCTTTATTTTTTGCTTCATCATGCAAAAATTTAATATTTTTTTCTTTCTGCTTTTGAGAAAAACCTGGATTCCAATCAAAGTTTATCCATATTTTTTTAACTAATAAATCATTCTTAGTGAGAGTATCATTATTAATGTTAGGTAAATAAATAGGTCGATTTGCCATTAGTTAGAACCTTATATATTCCAAAGGAACGTGATCTGGAATTAAAACCTCATACTTTTTTGTTTTCTGCATTCGCGCATTAATCAAGGGATCTTTCCAGTTTGATCGCTTGAAGAGGACATCGCAATCAAACGTATCCAGAGCTTCTTCCGGTGTTAACAACTTTACACCACTTTTGTTTGATACATCATTTGTGAACTTAACACCCATAATGTTAAGTACGTCAGGGTTGATTTTCAAGAAGGACGTTTGTTGTAATCGACCAGCTTGGCGCGCGATATATTCCATAGGATGCTCCGACCAGAAACATAGGTGAACAAATTTTTTTAATCCTGAATAACCATCCGCATCGTGACTCCAATCGTTCCCACCGGTAACGATATTGCTGATATGAAACTTATTTGCTCCTTCAAATGACAAAATCCCATGTTTTTTTATCGAAAGTAAATTTCTTTGGTCAGTAAAGTGATACAGGTAACCATTGAATGCCTTAACTCCGTTTATAATTTTCAAGATACTCATTTTCGAAATCCTTATATAAATTAACGGCAATCAATTTTTAACATTGTTTTGTATTAGATTACAACTTTGGTATTACGGGTCGCATCCCAGCCAATTTCCGGCATTTCACGCCGCTATTAGAATTGACGGAAAATCAAAACCGGGATCAAGCTTATCGCCAGAGATAACCTGGAATGAGCGCTGTTGCGCCATCCATTCTGAAAGCTACAGGCCATGCCATATGATCCCTATGTCCTTGGGTCCAATCGCAAGATCGATCCGACGCGCCGCCCTTCCTCGCTGACCGAATTCCTGCCGGATGGGACACCCAATGATGGTGACCGGGTAGAGATCGGGCCGACGGATCTGGCCTTCGCGGAATGGGCGGCACTGGGGCTGACAATACCGGATATGCCCTCGCTGCGGGACTATCGCCTGTCGCGGCTGGTGGAACAGGTCAATAAGCATGATCTGGGCGGGCTGTTGATGTTCGATCCGCTGAACATCCGCTATGCCACCGACACGACCAATATGCAGATCTGGGTGATGCATAATTTCTGCCGCGCCTGTCTGGTGCTGCCAGATGGGCATATGGCGCTGTGGGATTATACCCCGGCGCGCCATCTGTCTGCGCATCTGCCGCTGGTGAAGGAAGTGCATCCCGGCGCCGACTTCTTCTATATGGATGCCGCCCAACGGGCGGAAGAACGCGCCGCCCTCTTTGCACAACAGGTCGATACCATCGTGCGCGCCCATGCGGGAGATAACCGCCGCCTGGGCCTGGATAAGAGCGAAATCGCAACCTATTGGGCGCTGGAGAATATCGGCTTCAAGATCAGGATCGGTCAGGAAATGACCGAACATGCCCGCAAGGTGAAGAACGAGAATGAGCTAAACGCCATGCGTTGTGCGATTGCCGCCTGTGAATCTGCGATGGCGGAAATGCAGGCCGCCGTAATCCCCGGCATGACCGAAGTTACCGCCTGGGCAGAACTGCAAAAGGGCAACCATATTCGCGGCGGGGAATGGATCGAAACCCGCATCCTGTCCTCTGGACCCCGCACGAATCCTTGGTTCCAAGAATGCGGTCCCCGGATCATGAAGGAAGGGGATATCCTGGCCTATGACACGGATCTGGTCGGCCCCTATGGATACTGCGCGGACCTGTCGCGCACCTTCAAGATCGGCGATGGCAAGCCCAGTGATGCAGAGCGTGAGGTCTATCAAGTCGCCTATGAGCAGATCCAGAACAACATGCAGCTGCTGAAACCCGGCGCGTCCTTCAAGGAATTGATGCAAGGCGCCAAACCCCTGCCGGAGAAATTCCGCGCCCGGCGCTATAGCGTCATGTATCACGGCGTTGGTCTGTGCGACGAATATCCCGCCGTGATGTATCCGGAAGACTGGGAATCGACTGGCTATGATGGCATGTTAGAGCCTGGCATGTGCGTGTGTGTAGAGGCCTATGTCGGCGAAGTCGGCGGCACCTGTGGTGTGAAGCTGGAAGACCAGGTGGTGATCACCGAGACCGGATTTGAAAATCTGACCAGATATCCGTTTGAGCAACGCTTGCTGAGCTAGAGCCTTGCAGAATAGGGCAACGCAGGCTGTATTGAACCCATCGTAACCGCGAATGAAGACTGTGGTCGTTTGTTATGTGCCGATGGCTTGCCTATTGGGGTCCACCCCTGTTCATGGAAGAACTGGTCACCAAACCGGATCATTCCCTGATTCATCAAAGCCTGCATGCAGCCGAGGCGAAATCCGAAACCAATGGTGATGGCTTTGGCATCGGCTGGTATGGGGAGCGGCCAGAGCCGGGCCTGTACCGCGAAATCCTGCCCGCCTGGAACGATGATAACTTAAAGCATCTCTCCGCACAGATTCGGTCCCGCCTGTTCTTTGCCCATGTCCGGGCGTCCACAGGTACATCGACGACGCGGTCCAACTGCCACCCCTTCACCCATGGACGATGGCTGTTCATGCATAATGGTCAGATCGGCGGCTATGCGAAGATCCGGCGCAAACTGGAGCAGATGCTACCGGATTCGCTGTATTGCGGTCGCCAGGGCACCACGGATTCCGAATTGATTTTTCTGCTGGCCTTGTCCCTTGGATTGGACGACGACCCGATCAGCGCGATGCGAGAGAGCCTGTCTTTAGTGGAACGGGAAATGATCGCCGCAGAGGTCGAAGACCCCTTGCGCTTCACCGCCGCCCTGTCCGACGGCACTCGATTGATCGCCTTCCGCTATTCCAGCGATCCCCATGCGCCGACCCTGTACCATACAGGTTCAGGCTCAGGCGCGTTAACCGTTGTATCAGAACCTTTGGACACCGACCGCGCCCGCTGGACCGCCGTCCCAACCCAGCACGTGCTCAGCATCTATCAAGACGGCCGCATGGTGACGGAACCACTCACCCTTTAGAGCACATTCAGTGCAACCGCATCCAGGCATCGACATGCCGGCTGTTGCCCGGTGTCACCAGATCATACCGCGCCACATGGACAGAATGTAGCGAACCTTCTATTTCCTCTACCCAGAAATCCAGGAATTTATGTAATTCCGGATATTTAGGGGCGATATCCAGGTGTTGCCACAGAAAGGATTGCAAAACTGCAGGGTGGTCCGGCATGTGATAGATAATCTCTGCTGTGGCGAGACGATAGCCCTTTAACTGTTGTGACAGGCCATCCTGTGGCACCTCTGATGCGTCATAAGCCGAGGAACGAGGGGTTGAAAAAGACTGAGTCATAAACAATCTCCTTAACAGCAAGAGCAACACATTGCGGAGAGCGCCCAGGACCAATCGTCGGGTCGATTCTCAGTGGTCACAGACGCATCCCTTGAGGTGAAAGTCTGCCACTGATTTTCTTTGCACTGCAATAAAAATGTTATAATTCAGTGCATTAGCAGCAATTAACCGAGAGCGCTGATAAAAATCAAAACTCCCTCTTGAAAATTTTGACCGATTTTAATACATCCACCGGACGAGGGTTGGCACTCTCATGCCAAGAGTGCCAACCTTAATTACAGCGTGACAAACCTTTGTCTAAAATTGAGGAGGTTCAATCATGGCATTCCGTCCCCTGCACGACCGCGTTGTTGTGCGCCGCGTAGAAGAAGACACCAAAACCGCTGGGGGCATCATCATCCCCGAAACCGCCAAGGAAAAGCCGATGCAAGGCGAAGTCATTGCCGTTGGTAATGGCCAGATTCAGGAAGACGGCAGCGTCCGTACCCTGGATGTGAAGGCGGGCGACCAGGTGTTGTTCGGAAAATGGTCCGGTACGGAAGTAAAGATCGACGGGGAAGACCTGTTGATCATGAAGGAAAGTGACATTCTGGGCGTGATTGAAACGAAGGCTGCGTCCAAGAAAGCCGCTTAAAAGCGAAGGCTGCCTTTTCGGGGTCTTCCATAATCCCGTTACTGCCACATTAAAACACGACAAATGGAGTAGCGACTATGTCAGCTAAAGATGTAAAATTCAGTTCTGATGCCCGTGAGCGGATGCTCAAAGGCGTCGACATTCTGGCCAATGCGGTCAAGGTGACCCTGGGTCCCAAGGGCCGCAACGTGGTCATCGACAAATCTTTCGGCGCGCCGCGCATCACCAAGGACGGCGTCACGGTTGCCAAGGAAATCGAACTGAAAGACAAGTTCGAAAATATGGGCGCCCAGATGCTGAAAGAAGTTGCCAGCAAGACCAATGATCTGGCAGGCGACGGCACCACCACCGCGACGGTTCTGGCCCAGGCCATCGTCCGCGAAGGCGCGAAAGCTGTTGCTGCGGGCATGAACCCGATGGATCTGAAACGCGGCATTGATCTGGCTGTCGAAGCAGTTACCGCCGACATCGCCAAGCGCGCTCGCAAGATCAAACAGAACAGCGAAGTTGCCCAGGTCGGCACAATTTCCGCCAATGGCGACAAGGACGTCGGCGAGATGATCGCCAAAGCCATGGAAAAGGTCGGCAATGAAGGCGTGATCACGGTTGAAGAAGCCAAGTCACTGGATACCGAGCTCAGCGTCGTCGAAGGCATGCAGTTCGACCGTGGCTATCTGTCCCCGTATTTCGTGACCGATAACGAGCGTATGCAGGTGGAACTGGAATCCCCCTACATCCTGCTGCACGAAAAGAAACTGTCCAACCTGCAGGCCATGCTGCCGGTGCTGGAACAGGTCGTGCAAAGCGGTAAGCCGTTGTTGATCATCTCTGAAGATGTCGAAGGCGAAGCCCTGGCGACCCTGGTCGTGAACAAGCTGCGCGGTGGCCTGAAGGTTGCTGCTGTGAAGGCCCCAGGCTTCGGCGACCGTCGCAAGGCAATGCTGGAAGACATCGCGGTCCTGACCGGTGGTACCGTGATCTCCGAAGATGTCGGCATCAAACTGGAAGCTGTGACGCTGGACATGCTGGGTACGGCGAAGAATGTCTCCATCTCCAAGGATGAGACCACCATTGTCGATGGCGCTGGCAAGAAGAAGGAAATCAGTGCCCGCGTTGCCCAGATCAAACAGCAGATCGAAAACACCACCTCCGACTACGATCGTGAAAAACTGCAGGAACGTCTGGCCAAATTGGCTGGCGGTGTTGCCGTGATCCGTGTTGGTGGTGCAACTGAAGTCGAAGTGAAAGAGAAGAAAGACCGCGTCGACGACGCGCTGCACGCAACCCGCGCAGCCGTCGAAGAAGGCATCGTCCCTGGTGGCGGCGTCGCGCTTCTGTACGGTCTGAAAGCCTTGGATGGCCTGAAGGTCACCAATGACGATCAGAAGGTTGGCGTTGAAATCATCCGCAAGGCCCTGACCGCCCCGGCCCGTCAAATTGTTGACAACGCGGGTGCAGATGGTGCCGTGATCGTCGGCAAACTGCTGGAATCGAAGGATACCGAATGGGGCTATAACGCCCAGACCGGTGAATTCGTGAACCTGATCAAGGACGGCGTGATCGACCCTGCGAAGGTCGTACGCTGTGCCCTGCAGGATGCGGGCTCTGTTGCTGGCCTGTTGATCACCACAGAGGCCATGATCGCCGATAAGCCCGAGCCGAAGGGCGAAGGCGGCGGCGGCATGCCCGATATGGGTGGCATGGGCGGCATGGGTGGCATGGGCGGCATGATGTAACCATCCCCGCTCAGCCCCGCGCTGAGATCAGAAAGGGCGGCCTCCTGCGGGAGCGCCGCCCTTTTTCTTATCCGACGATGGCGAGGTGGATGGAAAGTATCGCTGTGTCACCCGGCACCGCCAGCGCCAGGCCAGGCCCCGTATCCCAAATTGCGGTTTCCCCGGCGCGTATCTCCTGCTGATCCAGTTTCCCTGCCCCGGAAAGACAATATACCGCATTCAGACCTTCGGGCGGTGACAGCGCCGTATCATCGCGCAGAACCCGGACCTCCGCCTTCACGCGCAGGGGATCGAACATAACGTTGAAATCCTGGATGGGACCTGCCAGCAATTCACTGTCGATTCCCTGATCGCCGCGAAAATCAATCGGCCTTTGGGGCAATGCCTCAATCACAGCGCCTGTCTGGCGATCTTTCAGCCGCATCCCGATACCTGCAACCACGGTTAAAATCCGATGCCGGTCCGGAAAGCTGGAAAACGGGCCGTCCGTGCGGACGTCGGCAATGCTCAGCCGCCACAAAAAACCGTCCTCATCTTCCTTAAGGGCGATTTCCCGCGTGATCCCGCCACCATTTTTCCATGGTGTTTCCTTATAATCCTGCGCTTTGAATATTTTCATGCGCGAGACCCTAGTGTGGTGCGCGGTTATTTGGAATCACCAGGATCCCTTTATCGGCCTGTCGGCTAGAAGAGAGCGTGCAGGCGATGTGGTTCATCGTCAAACGCTCTCGACGCCGTCCGACGGGCCGATAAAGGGACCAAAGGCGCTGTTTGCGGCGCTTCGGGCCGCGTCGCCTTCCGCTTGCGATGCCCGGCATCGCTTCGCGAAACGCTCCTAACCGGAGCACCGCAAACAGCGTCCTAGTCGATCCCAAATAACCGCGCACCACACTAGCACAGGGTTTGTCACAATTTGTAATGAAAATCGAACCCTTGCCTTCACAGACAACAGGCCCCACTTCAAGCAATGAAACCAGGAAAGATCGGCATGGTACAGAAAACGGAAAGAGACTTGGACGCTGCCCTTATTGAGGCGGCAATGGCGCTGTTTTCAGAACGCGGCTATGCGGCCGTTCGATTGCAGGACATCGCAGACCGCGCCGAGATGGATTTGGGCGCATTGCGCCAACGTGTCGCCAATAAGCTGGATATCCTGAAACTGTTCCTGCGCCGCCTGGACGCAAATGTCCTGGGCGAGGATGCCGGTTTCGGGCCAGAGGAGACCGTGCGCGACCGTCTGTTTGACCTGTTAATGCGTCGCTTCGATGCGCTGACCCCCTATCGCCCCGCCCTGCGAGCGATACTGCAGGACGTGGGACGAGACCCCGCTGCCCTGCTATGTCTTGCCCCCCAAGGCATGACGGCATTGGGCTGGTATCTTGAGGCTGCGGGAACGTCAGCCGATGGACTGCGCGGGGCCATGCGGATTAAAGGCTTGAGTGTCATCTGGCTGCACTGCCTGCGGATCTGGGAAAAGGATGACAGCGACGACCTGGCAAAGACGATGAAAGCCCTGGACAAAGCGCTGGGCCAGGCGGAGCGCCTTGCGACATGGATGCAATCAAGCCCCCACCGCCGAGCGTCGCCCAATGATGTAGAGGCCGACCCATCACTGGGCGCGCAGCCATGATCCTTTCAGGCGCACACTGGGGGCACCGACTTCCCCAGTGGCGGTAAGCGATAACAGGGCCCCGGTCTCCTTCGGGTTGTTGACTTTCATGGAGGCATTCAGGGTTTCCAGTCCGGGGGACACTCTGGCCTGCCCTTCAGCAAATACCCCATCATTCCCCTGCAATCTTAGATTTGTGCTCAGCCCGTCCGGTGCCAGAACAATCTGTCCGTTCAACAGGCCGGGCTGACCAAAGGCCTGCCGAATATAGCCCCGCAGACGGCCCACATTGCCGATCTGTCCACCCCCACGGGACCGCAACACAAGGGATGCCGTACCGGTCACATCGATGGTCCCCGACAGGGTCGCAATGGCGGCATCCAGCGCCGCGCCTGTTCCAACCAGATCCCCTGTCAGGATCGCGGACCCATCGGGCACCAGCGGCAACCCTGCCCGCGCCGAAAACAGGCCCAGATCCACCATGCTTTCTTGCAACGCCACTGTCACATCAACCGCATCGGTTGTGCGTGCGGCGGTCACGTCGCCGGTTACCCTCAATCCCGGCATTGCGGCGCTAGCACCTTTGCACATAAAACCACCGCCGCCATCGCCATCGCATCCGGCAGCCAGATCAAACAGGGTCAGATCATACCCCCCTATGCTGCCATTGAAACTGCCATCACTGATCGTTAGCCTGGGGACTAAGCCCGGCGTATAGACACCGTTCACCCGCGCGTCACCACCCGTGCCCATGGCCTCAAAGGCATATCCGACGCCCCGTTCTGGAGCCAGGGAAAGGTCCAGTGTCACCGATGTTTGTCCGAAGGAGGCAAAACCGGCCGCACGGCGCGCCGCGACGCCAAAGGCCCCTAAAACGCGATCCAGCGCAGGAATTTCCGCCGCCAGCTGAGCTTGACCCGCCTGCGCCGCATTCAGGGAAATCTGTCCCATAACCTGTGCCCCGGCCAGATCCGCGATCGCCAGGGCTCCTTCAATGCCATCGATATCCTGTTGATTGCTGCGCAGATCCAGCGTGATGGCGGTTGCGGGAACACTGTTGAAGATCACACGGTCCAGATACAGGGTGACGCTTTGCGGGCCACGTCCCAACAGCGCCAAAATCTGAGATATCGCATCGACCCCCGTTCCGGACGCCCCGTAACGATCTAAATTCAGGGCGTCCCCCTGCAAGACTGCTTGCACTGATGGGCCATCCCCGACCCGGGAAACCGATACTGCACCTGCCCAAACGGTATCGTCCAGGCGCCCCTTAATTTCCGTCAATTCAAAGCCACCATTTGAAATCAACATCTTGGCGGTCGCATCGACGGCACTTAACCGATCCGGCGGCAGGGTATCCAAAAGCGGTGTTAGTTCCGGCACCCGCCATGCCAGAACAGGGCGAATATCTCGAGCGACCAGGCCGGCCTCCCCTTCGAACTGCCAGGTGTCTTCTTTTGCCTCGAACGTGCCCAGCACACTAAGATCCGCATCACCCGGCAGCGCGATACTGGCACGATCAACAACCGCAATTCCGCCACCCGATGCAAAAGACACTGTCGCCTGGCGCAGGGTCTGATCCTGAAAGGCTATGGATCTTGCCCGAATAAGGCTGGTGATATCCACACCTGAAAACAGACGAACGCCCTGCATGAAATCAGTGATTAAATGGCTGCCATAGGTACCAACCTGTGCCGGGTCCAGCCCTGTCATATCTACCCGGGACAGATCCAGCTTGATGTCCAGGGCCGGTCGTGACCCGGAAACCAGCGTCACAGTGCCGGCCCCGGTCACTTGACTGCTTTGCACATTCTCCAGGGTGATGCTTAGGACATTATCAGCGCTGGAGTCGATGCGGGTATCCAGTGTTGCGGCTCCTTCCCCCAACAGACGGGTGATCGCATCCGCCTTCAGGGTAGACAAAAAGCCAACTTCTTCCAGCACCAGGGTTGCCTTGCCCGACCACCCACCATTTTCCGTCGGGCGCCCCTGGATTGCCAGATCGCTGGCGCTGGGGCCATGCCCAACCGACAGGCTGACCGCGCCATCCATGCGACCTTCCACCGAAACCCCCAACGGTTCATTAAGAACCCGCGCTTCACCATCAAAGGCATAAAGCCGGTTGGGGGCGGTCTTCGTATCTGCGCCAAGCGTTAAGCGCCCATTCACTGCCTCCAACTGATCGGGCAGCCAATCGGGCCCATCCTGGAACCGCAGGCGCCCTTCCTCAATAACAACAGAGGTTGCGCCATCATACCGCCCGGTCGCGGCAAGACGCAGGGGAAATTCCAGATCGGCCTCGACCAGTTCTAAATCCTCTGGAATCAATCGACCAAACAGCAAGGCGCGGAGATTTAAGCTACCACGCAACCATCGGATCGCCCCGGTTACAGACTCGCCGGTAATCGCGATATCGGCGGCGGTAATGCGCGGTTGGGGCAGTATCTCAATCTGTAATCCGCCCCGCAAAACGACCGTCACCCCCAATTGTTTAGAAATCAAGGATGCAACATCCGCTTTATAGGGGCTCCAATCAACAAAGCGCGGCCCGGCCCACAGCACCGCAATGACTGCCACGATAATCGCACCGGCCAACCACAGCCTGATGCGACCCCTGCGCCTGCTTTGACCGCGCTGTGGCGTATCTGCACTCTCCGCCATTTACCAAAGGCCCCCTTTACCCAAACCGCAATACCTTTCGCAGGTCTGCCTAGACGTGGTCAATAGGAAGCGATTAAACTAAGCCTGTGACCCATGGATAAAAAAGGGCATTCAATGGCTGATATCGTTAACTTGAGAACCGCCCGCAAACACAAAGCCCGTGCTCATAAAGAAGCGACAGCAGATGCAAACCGGGCAAAACATGGCATATCGACAAAGACCCGAGGTCAGGACGCCGCAAAGAAGGCCCGCGAGTCGCATCAGCTGGATGGAAAAAAGCTCGTGGATTGAAGGATTTAACGCTATCGCCTCAGTAAAAGCGTGCTAAGCTGAGACATTATGCACGGAATTTCTGATATCACCGGAATTGCAATTGTAGCCGTTGCCGCCATGCTGTGTGGCATGGCCATGGTGCGCCTGCGCCAACCAGCCATCATCGGTTATATTTTTGCCGGTTTGATCCTGGGGCCAAACGGTCTGTCGCTTGTAGAAAACCGCGAAACCATCGATTTATTGGCCCAATTGGGCGTGATCATGCTGCTGTTCTTCATCGGCATGGAACTCAGCCTGCGCAGCTTTCGCACAATCTGGAAGGTTGCCATCATCTCGGCCCTGGCCCAGATCGGCTTGTCCGTGGGTGCACTATACATCCTGGGTGGGTTGTTTGAATGGCCGGTTGAATGGGCCATATTGTTTGGTTTCTGCCTTGCATTGTCTTCCACCGCCGTTGCGGTAAAGGTTTTGGAAGAAACCGGGGAGTTGCGCAACAATACCGGGCGCCTGACAGTCGGCATCCTGATTGCCCAGGATCTGGCGGTCGCCCCCATGCTGGTTGTGATCTCCAATATGTCCGCTCAGAAGGAAGGCGGTTTGATCCACATGATTGTGGAAGTATCGCTTTCCATCGGGATACTGCTGGCAATCATTCTTTTTCTGACGCGGCGATCCAAGGTGAACCTGCCTTTCCACAAGATTGTCAGCCCCAATTCAGATCTAAAGCCACTGGCGGCGCTGACCTTTTGTTTCGGCTTCGCAACAATTGCCGGGGTCATTGGCCTGTCGCCCGCCTTTGGGGCTTTTCTAGCTGGCCTTATTGTCGGTAACAGTGCGCAGCGACAAGAAGTGCATGAGAATGCAGGACCGATTCAAGCCATCCTGATCATGGTCTTCTTTCTGTCCATCGGCCTGTTGATCGATCTGCCCTTCGTTTGGGATAATATCTGGCTGATCCTGAGCCTGTTGCTGTTTGTGATCATCTTCAAGACAGCCCTGAATGTTCTGATCCTGAGGCTACAGGGGCAAAGCTGGCAGACCGCCTTTTCCGTTTCTCTGGTCATCGGACAATTGGGAGAGTTTTCCTTTGTCATGGCGGCGCTGGCATCCTCCGTTGCTGTAATCAGCGACGAAATCCATAAAATGATCGTCGCGTTGACGGTGATTTCTTTGATTGTCAGCCCCTTCATGTTCGACCTGAACCGTCGAATCAAACATCGTGCCGCCAGCCGCATCTCTAGCCTTAGCGGCCTCTTCCGCTTCGCCTATTTCCGCGAATGGCAGGTCACCAAACAAGCCTCTAAGGCCTGTTATAGCGGGGCGTTCCAAGTTGCGACCTGGACTCAATTGCGGCTGGAAAAACTGCGGCGGGAAGTTGGTAAAAAGTTGGATGCCGGTGATGCGCAAAATCGCATTGGCGGCACCATAGATGGCGCTGCCACCACTGTCATTGCCGATGCAGAAATGGATGAAACCCTGCCTGCGAACAAAAAAACATCACCGCAGGGCGCAGCCAAAGCAAAGGCGTCTCGACCAAGTTCACCAACATCAAAAACGACAAAAACAAAATCCGATAACACGGCCAGCCCTGCAAAGACGGTACAACCTTCTGCACGCACATCATCGGATCCAGATCAGGACGATGCCTGATTTATCCTTTGAACGCGCCCTGATTGACGATATTGGTGTGTCCGGCCCCTGCCCCATTGCAGGCCTGGATGAGGTCGGTCGTGGTCCCTGGGCCGGGCCGGTGATCGCCTGTGCCGTTATCCTGCCGGATCCGATGGCGGATGATGCAGGACTGCCACTGTCAATTGTATCAATGATCGACGATTCCAAGAAACTGACGGCGGCGCGCCGGGACGCGCTGTATGATTTGTTATGCGCGACCGTCCCTTATGGTCTTGGGTCCGCCAGCGCCCCGGAAATCGATACGTTGAACATTCTGCAAGCCAGCCTGCTGGCCATGCGACGTGCCTTATCGGCTTTACCTGTGCCGGTCATGGGTGCGCTTGTCGATGGCAATCGAGACCCCAGGCTGTGCCTGCCGACCCGCCTGATTGTGAAAGGGGACAGTCATTCTCTATCCATCGCGGCGGCATCGATCATCGCAAAAGTCCACCGTGACAGATTAATGGGGAACTTGGCGCGGGACTATCCCGGTTATGGCTGGGATCGGAATATGGGCTACGGCACGAAGGCGCATCAGGACGGGTTGAAAACACTGGGTGTCACACCGCACCATCGCAAATCCTTCGCCCCGATCCGCGCACGATTGGAAAATGATATCAAGATATAGAGTCCTCGACGCGAGGCATGACTCTACATGTAGAAAAATTCAAGTAGAATCAATTACTTGTTGACCGCGAGTCCTTAAAGAATCATGATTCAGGTCCTGGCAAACACATAGGCACATGAAGAATCATGGTAAAACTTCCTCAGAATCAAATTCTGAAAGGGGACTGTATTGAACACATGCGGTCACTTCCAGAAAACTCCGTAGATATGATCTTTGCGGACCCGCCTTATAACTTACAATTGGCCGGTTCTCTTTACAGACCCAACCATTCCAAAGTGGATGCGGTGGACGATGACTGGGATCAATTTGATAATTTCGATGCATATGATCGTTTTACACGCGACTGGCTGGCAGCGGCGCGTCGTATTCTTAAGCCCACGGGCACGATCTGGGTCATCGGCAGCTATCACAACATTTTCCGCGTCGGCACGGCTTTACAGAATATCGGCTTCTGGATGCTGAACGACGTGATCTGGGTGAAAACCAACCCGATGCCAAATTTCAAGGGCCGCCGTTTCACCAATGCCCATGAAACCATGATCTGGTGTTCGAAAGATAAGGATGCCCGCTATACCTTCAATTACGAGGCCATGAAGGCCCTGAATGAAGACCTTCAGATGCGCAGCGACTGGACCATGCCGATCTGTACCGGTGGTGAGCGCCTGAAGGACGAAACAGGGTCAAAAGCGCATCCGACGCAAAAACCAGAAGCCCTGCTTCACCGCGTCATTCTGGCATCGACCCAGCCGGGTCAGGTTGTGCTGGATCCTTTCTTCGGCACCGGGACGACCGGGGCTGTGGCAAAGCGCCTGGGTCGCCGCTGGATCGGGATTGAGCGGGAAGACAAGTACATCAAGGTCGCAACCGCGCGTATCGCCGCTGAACCGGAAGCATCCGACAGCGAGGCCATCGCCCATACGACGCCCAAGCGCAAAGAACCGCGCATACCATTTGGCCTATTAGTCGAACGCGGCCTTTTGAGCCCCGGTACGGTGCTGGTGAGCCCCTGTAACCGTCACACGGCAAAAGTACGCGCCGATGGCACGATTATCTCTGCCGACCATCGCGGCTCCATCCATCAGGTGGGTGCCCTGGTTCAAGGGGCACCGTCCTGTAATGGTTGGACCTATTGGCAGGTCAAATCCGACCTGAAAAAGGCCGCCGTTCCGATTGACGCCTTCCGTCAGCGTATTCGCGCAGAGCTGCACTGATCGCCGATACCCGCATGGTCTTGGGCACCCGATGCGATCCGCCTCGGTGTGATCTAAGACCATGCGCGCCTGCGTATACCCTGACAGTATGATGCAATTGGGATACGACACATGGCTGTTCGGCGGTTGGTATACTTTTCAAGGTCCATGACTGGACCATCCGAAAAAGACATCGCCACAATTCTGGACGTCAGCCGGCGCAACAATCGGCGAGATGGTGTGACTGGCCTGCTCTTGCACTTGCAAGGCGTATTTGCTCAAGTGTTGGAAGGGACGCCGGGGAAAGTCGACGCGGCCTTGCGACGCATCACGGCAGATCCCCGTCATACCCATTTAACGATCCTGACAGATGAAACCGTTGAGTATCCGGTTTTTACAGACTGGTCGATGGCGTATATCGATACCAATGTATCGGAACTGCTGTCCATTGCGGGTCTAAAAGGCGTAGAGGACGCGATGGAGGCCTTTGCAAACTGCAGCCCAAATGCAACGCCTGCGGTTCTGGATCAAACGCTCAACGGCCTTTCTCTTCAACTGCACAACACGCCCCCAAGTCAGCCTTAAAAGTCAGGGGGGGTCTTGCCCAACTCTTCATACAGCCAATTGCGAAACGTCGCGATCTTAGGATCGGCTATGGCGCCTTTGCGCATCAACAGGCGATAGCGCATCAATGATTGTTGTGGCATCCCAAAGGGGGCAACCAGAATACCCGCGTTTAGCTCATCTTCGATCAGAACCGACCGCCCAATCATTATGCCCCGGCCCGCGATACAGCTTTGCACAATCATGTGACTGTCGCTAAAGCGCGGGCCACGGGTTGCATCAATCCCCGTCACCTTTTGCTTATCCAAAAAACCTGTCCATTCTACGGAATGCCCTGGCAGTGCATGGGCATCATGCAACAAGACATGATGCGCAAGATCCGCATATGATTTCAGAGGGTATTTGGGATGATTCAATACTTCCGGGCTGCACACGACCCCCAGATTGTCCTCACCCAATTCTTCAACATGAAGGTTGGGGTAGTCGCCCTTGCCATACCGAATGGCGATATCAACATCCTCTGTTTCCAAATCAACAGTTCTATCAAATGTCGCCAACAAGACATCGATACCGGGATTGGCCGCATAAAAGCGATGCAGACGCGGTCCCAACCATTGCGCCCCAAAGGAGGACAGGCAGGTTACCGTTAATGTGCGGTTTGTCTGACCAGAGGTGATCGCCCGGGATGCCTGATCAATGATATCCAGTGCCTGCGTTATATGAGGCAGGTAACCCCGCGCAATATCGGTCTGCATCAAACCCTGGGGCAGGCGCCGAAACAAGGGCTGGCCCAGCCAGGCTTCTAATTGTTTAACCTGCTGACTGATCGCAGAGGGCGTCACCGCCAATTCATCTGCTGCCGCGACGAAGCTGTCATGCCGGGCCGAGGCCTCAAAGGCGCGAACCGCTTTCAGGGGGGGAAGTCGCCGCATCGCGCACCTCTTCAATAAGTTTTTCTAAGCCTAAGGGTTCAATCTTCGCGTTTGCGGGCACACAGAGCAACTCCTATTTTGTTCTTCAAGAGAGCACGAAATAGAGATTTACAAACGGAGTGAAGATCATGAGCGATGCTTTATATCACACCACCTATACCGGCTATGCCCATCAACTGACGCGGGATGGTCTGACCCTGGGCGGCCTGATCAAATTGTGGCATTTCCGCTGGAAAAGCCGCCGTCAGCTGGAAACCATGACCGATGAGCAATTGGCAGATATTGGCCTCAGCCATAAGGAAATGCTGGTGGAAGCGGTCAAACCATTCTGGGTGAAATGAGGCACAGGCGGCCCCCTATCCGCCGTGAACTCACATCAGCCAGACAGGCCGGGATTAACGTCCCGGCCTTTTATTTGTTCCGTCACAGACTTAGAATTTTTCCAGGGTTCATGATGTTATCCGGATCCAGCGCTTTCTTCATCTGGCGCATCACCGCCACCGCTTCCCCATGTTCCGCGGTCAGGAAATGCATTTTTCCATAGCCGATGCCATGTTCCCCGGTACAGGTGCCGCCATAAGAGATCGCCCGGTGGTTCATCCGTTCCACCAGCGCCTTGGCCCGTCCCAATTCTTCCTGATCATCCGGATCGAACATCAGGCACAGGTGATAATTGCCATCGCCAACATGCCCGACAATCGGCGCATACAGCCCGGAATCCTGAATATCCCGTTTAGTGTCCAGAATACAGTCCGCCAGTTTTGAGATCGGCACACAGGCATCCGTCGCCATGCCCTTTTTGCCGGGCACGGCGGCACAGGCGGCATAAAACGCATTGTGCCGCGCCTCCCACAGGGTTGTGCGTTCTTCCTGGGTCGCGGCATATTGAAAGGCGCTGCCGCCATGTTCTGCGGATATTTCCTGAACCTGCTGTGCCTGTTCATGGGTGCTGGCCTCTGTTCCATGAAATTCAAAGAACAAGGTTACCTTCGCCTCGAAATTTTCCAGTTTGGAATAGCGGATACAGGCATCCATCTGAACCTCGTCCAGCAATTCAATCCGCGCGACGGGAATGCCCAACTGGATGGTCAAAATCACCGTATTGACCGCGCTTTCCAGATCCGGAAATTGACACACAGCCGAACGGATGGATTCTGGAATGCCATACAGGCGTAACTGCACCTCCGTGATGACGCCCAGGGTTCCCTCTGCCCCTACGAACAGACGGGTTAAGTCATATCCAGCCGCAGATTTACGCGCCCGTCCCCCGGTCTTGATGATCCGGCCATCGGCGGTCACCACCGTCAGGCCCATCACGTTTTCCCGCATCGTGCCATAGCGCACCGCATTGGTGCCCGACGCACGGGTGGACGCCATACCGCCCAAAGACGCATTGGCGCCGGGATCGATGGGGAAGAACAGTCCGGTATCGCGCAGGTCTTCATTCAACTGCTTGCGCGTCACACCGGCCTGCACGCGGCAATCCAGATCTTCCGCATTCACTTCCAGCAATTTATTCATGCCAGACAGGTCCAGGCTGACGCCGCCTTTCAGGGCCGCGACATGGCCTTCCAAGGAGGTGCCAGTACCGAATGGGACCACAGGCACTTTATGCTCCGCACAGATTCGAACCACCTCTGCCACGTCTTCTGTGGTTTCGGCAAAGACAACCAGATCCGGCGGTGCGGACGGATACCAGCCCTCCCCCCGGCCATGCTGGTCACAGATTGCCTGACCGCTGGTGGCGCGCTCTCCAAAGCGCTGTCGCAGAATATCCAATGCGGGATTGTCGCTAAACCCGCTGCCGATCCGTTCCATTGCGGTTGCCATATCCATCCCCTTAGAAAAATTTTTGAGCATCGTGTTCTTGCACGACAGGGGGCAGCTATACCATGTAACAGGCAGGCCGACAAAACCGAAACAAGCGGTAACTTGAGACCCTGCGACACATCAACCGTTGTCACATATCAAATTCACGATAAGGTGCTAATCTTTCGTGACGCGCGACCTCGTGCTTTCAAAAACCCTGGTAAACCGCACAAGACTGTATGGCAGAGATCGAGCCCACAAACCACACTTCCCCGCCCGGCCCAGAGCCAAAACCACGCCGCGTGAAGGGGCTGGCGCGCCTGTTACGCTATCGCTTGATCATCCCTATTGCCAGGGGCCGCCATAATGGCCTCGTCACAGCGCGCGGGACCGCCATTGGCCTGTTCTTTGGCCTGACCCCTACGGTTGGCATCCAGATGCCCATGATCCTGATTTTCTGGGCCTTGGCAAAATGGCTGAAGCCGAAATGGAAGTTCAATCTTCTGGTCGCCCTGGCCTGGACCTGGCCGACCAACGTGCTGACCGCACCAGCCTATTACTATCTGTGCCTGATGACAGGGCGACTGCTAATGGGCGACACGACATCACTGGGCTTTGATGCGTTCCGCGCCCATATCGAAGGCGTTTTGGCCCAGGATTCCAGTTTCCTGGATTCACTATGGGTTTATACGGTGGAGATCTTCCGTACCTGGGGTGTGCCGCTGTTTCTGGGATGCATACCCTGGACCATCGCTGGAACCTGGGCGGGCTTTGTCCTGACGATGAAGTTCACGAAAAAGCTGCGCGCCCAGCAACGCCGCCAGACCCTGAAACGGCGACAGCGTCTGGCCCGCAAACGCGCGGCCCAAGAGCGCGCCCGCGCGGCCCAGCTTTAAACATGCGCGCCCGCGCGGCTCAATTGTAAACATGCGCGCCCGCGCGGCCCAGCTTTAAACATGCGCACTAGGGCAGCCCCGTGACTATCATAAATTAATTCTTGACATGTTCTCTTTAATGGATAATATATGTCTCGGGATTGGGCCACAATTGCGTCCAAATTCGGACGGGCTCCCTTTCCATTAAAACTCAGGCAACTCAATCCAACTGAGACTCTGGTCACGCCACGATACGGTGGGGATATCCTCCCCGCCTGTCGATGGCTGTCCGGGGTCTTTTTACTTTTAAGGAGACCCATCATGGGAACCAGCAGCACCACAGCCACCGATCTGTTACCAAAAGGCACGCCGACATCCGCCACGCCCTCTGGGGCGAACCTGCCCTCTGGGCCATCTAACTTGCCCCCTGGGCTTTCCTATGGGCCATCTAGTCTGGGTGATGCGGGCACTGGCCCAGCATCAACGCCCCCGCCCACTCCGACGCCCATGCCGTCCTATACGCCTCCGGATGCGGCAATCCAGCATTTGCCTTTCCTCGATCCTCCCAGCCCTTCCTCTAATGAACTGCCCTCAACCGGCACCGGCAAGGGGTCAGAGGTTCATAATCTCTGGCAGCCCCATAAAAATGAACCTGTATCGTTTACCAGCACCCAACCGGACAGCCCCAGCGCCGCACAGACCAGCCGCGACCAAATCCAGGCCTGGAAATCCCGCGTTGAGGCTCAGACTCAGCAACAGGCAAAGGCCGCTGCGCCCGCACCGACGCCAAAACCAATGTCCGTGACTCCGAAACGCCCGTCACCCCTGTCTGCAGAGGCGCGCGCCTCCAATGGACGCTTGGCGGAGGCGATGGCGCGGGCATCGGATCCGACACAAATCCTGCCAATCCTGAAAGATGCACAGGATATCGACCCGGTCCAGTTCAAGGCGGAATTCCAGGATATCTCGGATCAACTGTGGCAGAACCTGCCAGCCCATCGCCGGGAAGCGGCGCATCAAGACTTCATGACCCAGGCAAAGCGCGCCCTGGGCTGGGATCAGGCCCAGACCCGGGACACCGGCCCGACACAAAGCCCCCATCCAGAGGCGAAGGATCCCACCCAACGGGTCGGCCAGGTGGCACAGCAGCCCGCATCGGCGGAAGCTCAGCCGACCACCGCCACGACGCCTGCACAACAGACAACACCGGGGACCCCTCAGGGCGCGGCGTCAGGGGACCAAACCACAGACCCGTCTCAGCCACCCGCATCCAATCCACAGTCGGACTCCGTCCCGAAATCCTATGAGGTGCAACGCAACCCGCATACCGGTGACGCCTATCTGTATGATGCCAAAACCAGAGACCTCGTCCGAACCGCCGACGGCACCCCTGCCACTATCGGGGATGTTGCAATGCCCGTCACAGAAAATGACGTGAAAGCAACGCAACACCGCGATCAAGTGATGACGGATGTTTTGGCGCGTTTAAGGGACACCAAAATTCTCAAGCCGGATGAAGCACAAGAGCTCTTGCAAAAGGTGGCAGAAACGTATCCTTACGCCCCCGCTATCCAGGAAAAAATAGACTACATGCTGAAGGCGCATCAGACGTCAATTTCCAAGGATAACAAAGATGTCTCAGTTGATACCTTCGAACGCCTCCATCAACAGCTGAAAGACCCGTCCTTCCAGGCGAAATATGAGCAGAACAGGAAGTTTTTGGAAGACACTGCTCAAACCTATGAGGGCGGCGTTGGAAAATACATTAGTGACCGTGGTCATGCCGTTGAGACCATGGATGAGGCAGCAATTTCTGTTATTGAAATCCTTGGAGAGATTCAAGAACACGACGCCAAATCTGTGAAGGACAACGCCCATTCCCAAAAATCGGCACAATTGGAAAAGCGTCTGAAAGAAAGCTGGGACGAACTCGTCCCTCGCGTGGATGAATTAGGAGAGTTCCTGAATCTGCCCCATCCCGACGCGGCACTTGGGATGGAAAATGAGTTTAAGGCGGCGGAGACCGCCGGGCAACGGAGACAGGACCTGTTGCAAGACCTTGTCCTCACCGGAGCCGGTTTCGGTGCGGGGTCGCTTGCCACCCGCGCGGCGGGGCGGCTTCTTTCGGGGGCGGGACGATCTGCGGCAACGGCGGAAATTGGTGGAATAGGAGCGGGCCTACTCGCCTCTGGTGCTGCAACCGCTGCAGATGTCGTGACCGCCTATCGGTCTTCCATCCAAGACAGCTATACGAAAGTGTTGCAGTCCGTAAAGAACCCGGACGGCACCCTTCCGGACCTGTCGAACAGTAAGGTCCGCCAGAAAATACTGGCAGAAAACCCGGACCTCAGAAAACAGGCGGCCCAAACCGCCAGCATGAAAGCTCTCGCCACCTTGCTGGGCGACAGACTTGGTGCCCTCTCCGGCACAATCGCAAGGGTGATTAAGCCGGAGATAGGCAATTTTGGAGAGTTCGGTGTAAATGAAATCTTTAGCAGATCACTGGAACAATCCCTAAATCGCTCATCAAAAGACTAAGCGATTAGTGGAGACATTTGAGGCGAGCTTGTGGGCTAATTTTTTTGGCCCATAGGCTCGCCTCACGTTCTAAAATCGAAATCTGGCTTGCAGCATACTCATCTCCTTTTTGCTCACGCATCGCAGTTCGTGTTCCCTCCAAAATTTTCGAAGCTTCTTCATTGCCGCTTCGTGCAGCAATGAATATCCAGTATGAAGTTTTTATCTTGGCTGCATAATCAATATCCCTGCCAGATTTGCTTATTTCTTGAGCATTAACAATACCAGCTTCAATATATGCTTCAGTGACTCCTGCGAAAGCAGCGGCCTCAAGTAGTTGGAGTGCGTGGACATAATCCAATGGAACCCTTTCTCCCTTAGCATATTCAAGCCCTAATTCATAGTTCGCCAATGGCATCCCGCAATTTGCGGCCTCTTGGATATAGCCAATCGCCTCCTGCGCCTGCGCGTCGGTCGGCTCATTCTCTAATATCCATTTCCCCAGGAAATACGCCGCCCGCATATCGCCTGCCTCTGCGGCACGGCGGCGGAGGGTCAGGCCTTTGTCGATGTCTTGGATGCTGTCTGGACCGTTGATATAGGCATCGGCCAGCAAACCGTTGATGCGGGGATCGTCTCGGTCAGCATAGGGCTGGGCCAGAGCCAGCGCGTCCTCCCAGCGATCCGCATCGGCGGCGGCCCGCCCGGCCTCATAGGCCTGTGTCAGATCCTGCTGACGCCACCACGCATAACCACCCCCGACCGCCCCTGCGATCAAGACCAGCCCCCACACCCAGATGATCGCCGTCTGCCTCTTCATGGTTGTAAAATACGACCCATTCTGGGTCCTGGCAATTCTCAAAAATCAGCGCAATTGGAAAAGCATCTGAAAGAAAGCTGGGACGAACTTGTCCCCTGCGTGGATGAATTAGGAGAGTTCCTGAATCTGCTCCATCCCGACGCGGCACTTGAGATGGAAAATGAGTTTAGGGCGGCGGAGACCGCCGGGCAGCGAAGACAGGAACTGTTGGAAGACCTAGTGCTCACCGGAGCCGGTTTAGGTGCGGGGTCGCTTGCCTCAGGCATAACTGGACGGCTTCTTTCAGCGGCGGGACGATCTGCGGTAACGGCGGAAATTGGTGGAATAGGGGCAGGCCTACTCGCCTCGGGCGCTGTAACCGCCGCAGATGTCGTGACCGCCTATCGGTCTTCTATCCAGGACAGCTATACGAAAGTGTTGCAGTCCGTAAAGAACCCGGATGGCTCCATTCCGGACCTGTCGAACAGTAAGGTCCGCCAGAAAATACTGGCAGAAAACCCGGACCTCAGAAAACAGGCCGCCCAGACCGCCAGTATGAATGCCCTGGCCACCTTGCTGGGTGACAGACTTGGGGCCTTCTCCGGAACCATCGCGAAGGTGATTAAACCGGAGATGAGTTACTTGGGAGAAGTTGGTATAAGTGAAGGCGTTTCCAAATTCACCAATGAATCTTTGAAACAATCCGCAAAAGAATAATCACTTGGAGCAGTTGAATTCGGCCAATGGGCGAATGTTTTTTGCCCATTGGTCCGTTTCTTTTTCCAGTATCTCAAACCAATTTCTGGCATATTCATGGCCTGCCGAGTTTTCGATGCTTTTTTGTATTTCCACAAGTAACCTGCTGGCGTCAGCATCTCCTTTTCTTTTCGAAACCAAGAGCCAATACATAGATTTAGGCCCAGCCGTTTTCATTAATGAGGGATCAGTCGATGCTAACCTAGAATACACAATTCCTGCATTCCAAGCAGCACCAGAAACTCCAGAGACCGCAGCAAACTCCAAGTATGGTATTGCCAGGTTGTAGTTTCTTGTAACATAGGTATTGCTTGAAAAAATCGTACCTAACTCGTAGTTCGCCGCTGGCATTCCACAGTCTGCAGCCGCTTGGATATAACCAATCGCCTCCTTCGCCTGAGCATCAGTCGGCTCATGCTCCAAGATCCATTTCCCCATGAAGTACGCGGCCCGCATATCGCCTGCCTCGGCAGCACGGCGACGGAGGGTTAGGCCTTTGTCGATGTCTCGGATGCTGTCCGGACCGTTGATATAGGCATCGGCCAGCAGGCCGTTGATGCGGGGATCATCTCGCTCGGCATAGGGCTGCGCCAGCACCAGAACCTCTTCCCATTTCTGCGAATCCGCCAAGGCCCGTCCGGCCTCATAGGCCTGTGTCACATCCTGCTGACGCCACCACGCGTAACCACCCCCGACCGCGCCCGCGATCAGGACAAGCCCCCACACCCAGATGATCGCCGCCCGCCTCGTCATGGTTGTAGAGTATGGTCACGACCAATTTCTGACAATCCTGAAAGATGCACAGGATATCGACCCGGTCCAGTTCAAGGCGGAATTCCAGTTTAACCCGTCCAGAAACAGCGCAACAACGTCATTTGGACAATAAGACAAATCTTGCACTCTCCATACTGGGTGTTGTTCCTCCTTTGAGAGCGGCATCAACTCTTAACACCATAGAGAGCAACGTTGCGCCCACGATGCTAGATCGCGCCAAAGCTCTTGTGGGATTTGTGAGTGGTCCAGGTGCCGAGGCGGCCTCTGTTGTGAAAGGCCTCGATACAGCCGAAAAAAACGTCATGCAATCCATGATAAGGAAACACGGCCTGTCGACCAAAGACGTGATTGGGATACAAAATTACATGATAAAAAATCCCACATTCGTAGACGAACTCGCGACAAAAACACGAAACGCCCAAAACGCCGTTCTTGCAGGAGCGATAGCTGGTTATGCCTCTGGCAAAGCGGCTGGTAAACTTGCCCCTGGGACAGAACCCATTTTCATACCAATTGGAGAAAAAATCGGCAGAAAGCTGATTAGCAATGAGTGACCTAAGATCCTAGCTTGGAACATGAGAGTCCATCGAGGTTTTTAATTCTTTTTGAAAACTCGATGGACTCTCGTTCTAAATCCTTGAACATTTTCAAAATTTCGCCTTGTTCATTTTCATTTACCTCCTTCAAAAATTCATCGAGGACATCTTTTGCGTCAGTCAGGCCATTTTTAGATGCTATGAAAATCCAATACAGCATGGCTTTTTCTCGTTCCTCAGCCGCGGGATTAGTCTCTTGGTAATATCTCCCATAAGCAATTGCAGCATTTGACGCCGCTTTATAGACTCCAGCGAATGCAGCTCGCTCTGAGTATCTTATAGATAGTGGATAGTTTCTCTTAACATATTCCCCTTTGCTATATAACGCTCCCATAAGATAATTCGCCATTGGCATGCCGCAATCCGCAGCCTCTTGCAGAAAAACAACCGCCTCCTTGGCCTGCGCCTCTGTCGGCTCATGCTTCAATATCCACCTTCCCATGAAATAGGCAGCCCGCATATCGCCTGCCTCTGCGGCGCGGCGGCGGAGGATTAGACCTTTGTCGATGTCTTGGATGCTGTCTGGCCCGTTGATATAGGCATCGGCCAGTAGGCCGTTGATGCGGGGATCATCTCGACCGGCATAGGGCTGCGCCAGGGCCAGAGCCTCTTCCCATTTCTGCGAATCCGCCAAGGCCCGTCCGGCCTCATAGGCCTGAGCCACATCCTGCTGACGCCACCACGCATAACCGCCCCCGACCGCGCCTGCGATCAGGACCAGCCCCCACATCCAGATGATCGCCGTCTGCCTCGTCATGGTTGTAGAGTATGGTCACGACCAATTTCTGACAATCCTGAAAGATGCACAGGATATCGACCCGGACTGCTTCACCGCGGTGGATGTATTCAATTCTTATCGATCCTCTATCCAAGATACCTATACAAAAATTCTGCAGTCCCTAAAGAACCCGGATGGCTCCATTCCGGACCTGTCAAATGTTGCGGTTCGTCAAAGAGTACTGGCGGAAAACCCGGACATTAGAAAAAAGGCCGCCCAGGCCGCCAGCATGAACGCCCTGGCCACCTTGCTAGGCGATAGAATTGGGGCCTTCTCCGGAACCATCGCGAAGGTGATTAAGCCGGAGATTAGTGAGATAATAAAATTTGGGTTAGAAACGGGCGCAAGCAATTCATCCCAAAAGGCCTTTGAAGGGCTCACCAAGCGCCCTGATAAATAGTATTGCAAGTAAAGGCATTCGCTGGGTGAATTTTCTTTACCCAGCGAACTGCCATTCTGTGAAACTCTTGTATCCACAACTCTCCGTATTCGTTAAATTTATCAATTGTTCTATCTTCGATTACTTCTAAAATACGCTGAGCTTCTGGATTTCCATTTTTGGCCTCCCAAAAAAACCAATACAACATTTTTATATTTGATTCATTCTCAAGGAAACTCTCATCCTGACCCGCAAGACGAGCGTACCCAATGGCTGCATTCCAAGCCGCACTTTCAAACGATGCGAGTGCGGCAGCTTCAGAATGTTGAATAGATTTCGGGATATCAATGTCTATAAAAACACCGTCCGCGAAGAGGACACCCAAGTCATAGTTCGCACTTGGCATTCCACAATCGGCAGCATTTTGCAGAAACCCAATCGCTTCCTGCGCCTGCGCCTCTGTCGGCTCATGCTCCAATATCCACCTCCCTAGGAAATACGCCGCCCGCATATCACCAGCCTCCGCGGCACGGCGGCGGAGGGTTAGGCCTTTGTCGATGTTCTGGATAGAGGCCGGGCCATTGATATAGGCATCAGCCAGCAGGCCGTTGATGCGGGGATCATCGCGATCAGCATAGGGCTGGGCCAGGGTCAGCGCGTCCTCCCAGCGATCCGCGTCGGCGGCGGCCCGTCCGGCCTCATAGGCCTGGGCCACATCCTGCTGGCGCCACCACACAAAGCCGCCCCCGACCGCGCCTGCGATCAAGACCAGCCCCCACACCCAGATGATCGCCGCCTGCCTCTTCATGGTTGTAGAATAACGCCACCCACAAATGCTGGCAATTCTCAAAGCGCATATAGTTAGGCTTTCAGAGCGTACCCATTACAGTGTTGTGGGCAAAACAGGTCGACACAATCCTGGAACAGGCCAAAGGTCCTGACGGCACCCCCATTGACCTGACCGATCCCGTCGCCCGACATCAATTCCTATCAGACACGCGCAATGAAAACCTGATGCGTCGAATAACCCACAAGGCCTTCTCTGACACCTTCTCAGAATTCCTGGGCAGCAAGGCCGGCGCACTCACCGGTAAAATCGCTGATGTTGCGGCGCCGGGGATGAATCCGATTATCCGGTACATGGGTGAAAATGCCATTTCCAATACAACAAAGGATGCACTTATTAATTCGCATAAAACGGATCAGTAACATTGCACTTGAGGCCGTCCATATTCTGAATTCTCGAAAAGATTTGGTCGGCCTCATTTGCGATCTCCAGATAGGTCAGTTCTCCTTGCGAACCAAACTTTGCAACCGCTTTCTTCCGAACTTCTGCTGCAATTGCCTTTGCTCTTTCTTCTCCATTTTTTGACGACACCAACAGCCATTGAATAGATTTAGTATATCCTAAACCTTGCGAAATGGACCCGCTCTTGGTGAGCAGACTATAAACAATGTAAGTGTTCCATGCCGCTCCATTAAATCCAGAATATGCTGAACGCTCGAAATATCCGACGGATTTTTGGTAGTCCGCGTTTAACCATTTCCCATCGACGTAAATTAGCCCTAGATGGTAATTCGCCGCTGGCATTCCACAGTCTGCGGCCGCTTGAATAAAGCCAATTCCCTCCTTCGCTTGCCCCTCTGTCGGCTCATGCTCTAATATCCATTTCCCTAGGAAATACGCCGCCCGCATGTTTCCAGCCTCTGTGGCGCGGCGGCGCAGGGTCAGGCCTTCGTCGATGTCTTTAATGGAGTCCGGGCCGTTGATATAGGCATCGGCCAGCAGGCCGTTGATGCGGGGATCATCTCGCTCGGCATAGGGCTGCGCCAGCACCAGAACCTCTTCCCATTTCTGCGAATCCGCCAAGGCCCGTCCGGCCTCATAGGCCTGTGTCACATCCTGCTGACGCCACCACGCAAATCCGCCCCCGACCGCCCCTGCGATCAGAACAAAAACCCACACCCAAATGATCGCCGTCTGCCTCGTCATAGTTGTAGAGTAAACTATGTGTTCAGGGGCAGGCAATATTCTGTCGAGCCGGGCAGCGGCGTGCCGTTTTTAGGCTGCGTCCAATCCCATCTGCCAGAAGTCGATTTCAAGGCGCGTCGCCTGAGAGAATGTTTTTGCAAGTTCCGTGCGACGGGAAACGCTGAGCGCAGACCCCGCCAAATCATCCAGATACAAGCGCGTCTCGCGGCATGCCTTTTGATAATTCATGCCGGAATACATATTTATCCAATCGGCATACGGGTTATCCGGGGAGGTGGGAGAATGAGCGAGGCCGATTTCGCCATAACCCAGGATGCAGGGGGATAGTGCTACATAGAGATCCAGCAGATTTCCGGCCATTCCGCGTTCCAGAACATACCGCGTATAGGCCATGGTCGGGGTTTCTTCCGGTTCCCTTTCCAGATCCGCAAGCGTTATTCCCCATTTCTTGCAATATTTTCTGTGCAGATCCAATTCGATATCCAGAATGGCCTGCATCCCTTCTTTCGCGCGGTATAAATCCTCCAAGGAGCGCGCCTTATATCCCGCAAGGGCATAGGCGCGGGCAAACTGAATCAGGAACAGGTAATCCTGTTTCAGATAATGACGGAACGCCGCTTCTGGCAGGCTGCCATCGGCCAACCCCTGCACAAATGGATGATGGGTATAGGCGTGCCACTCTGGGGAGCATTGGGCTTTAAGGTCGTTGAAGAAGGTCATGGCAACGACACCTGCACCGCATAGCTGTCCAGTGGTGGTACCGTCTGGATCAGGCCCGCCTGCCTCATGAACACCGCGAAATCCTGATATCGTTCTCGATCCAAGCCAACGGGGTCTGCCGCCAGTAAAGGCACGGTGTCACGCCAGGCCCGTTGGTTCAGGTCATCATCCAGCGAGGGGTCGGCTTGAATAAAAATCTGCCAGGCCGCCTCCGGGTTGCTTTGAATAAAGGCTGTCGCATCCCGCAAGGCTGCGAGAAAACGCGGCAGTCTGGGGTCCCCGGCTGCAACCGTGTCAGGATGCGCCAACAAGATCAATTCATCATACAGGGGGACACCATGATCTTCCGGCAGAAAGGCCCGCCCAGGATATCCTTCCAGATCCATCTGATTGAGTTCGAAATTTCGAAACGCCCCAATGACAGCATCGGTCTGACCCGCGATCAATGAGGGCGACAAGGACCAGTTCACATTGATCAGAGTGACATCATCCATTGTCAATCCGGCCTGATGCAGCATTGCCCCCAACAAGGCGCTTTCAAAACCGCCAACGGTATATCCTATACGTTTTCCTTTTAAATCCGCCAGCGTCTGAATGGGTCCATCCGCCAGAACGACAAGGCTGTTCAGGGGGGAGGAAATCAATGTGCCAACCCGCATCAGGGGCAAGTCCTGATCCGCTGCCATATGCAAATGCGGCTGATAGGAAACCGCGATATCCGCCTGCTTTGCCGCGACCAGCTTGGGCGGGTCATTGGGATCGGCGGGCGCAATCAAGTCAACATCCAGATCATACTGGGCAAAAAACCCCTTATCCCGGGCGATAATCAGGGCGGCATGATCTGGATTAACAAACCAATCCAACAATACGACCAGCTTGTCTTGGGCATGGCCGGGGGACGGGGCCAACAGGGCGGCAAGCATGCAAAGCAGCGCCAATGAAGCGACTTTGATCTTTTGTATTCTCATCAACTAGGTCTCCGTATGGAAGATTGAAGGTCAGGCATAGCCGTTTTCTGACTGCCAATTGGTCACCAGACGCAGCCCATGGTCGACCAGGGTATAGAGCCCAAGAGCCATGACTGCCAGTACCAGCAGTGCTGCGAACATTAAGTCGGTCTGCATCCGCCCATTGGCGTGCAGCATCAGATATCCCAGACCGGCGGAAGACCCGACCCATTCCCCCACCACCGCGCCAATCGGGGCTACTGCCGTTGCCACTCGCAGGCCAGAGCCAAAGGCGGGCAAGGCGGCGGGCAGGCGAATGCGCAGCAGTACCGACCTGCGGGGCAGGCCATTGGGACCCGCCATGACCCGCGCCATGTCCAGCCAACCTGGATCAATTCGGCGCAGCCCGTCGTAAAATGCCGCCGTGACCGGGAAATATATGATCAGAACGGCCATCGCGACCTTGGACATCAGGCCATAGCCAAACCACAACGTCAGCAGCGGCGCGAGCGCGAATACCGGTAACGCCTGACTGGCAATCAGGATGGGCATCAGCCATTGTCTCAGAGGAGCAAAGAGGATCAGACTGATGGCGGAAACCCCGCCCAGAACAGTGCCACACACCAACCCCAACACAATTTCCATTGCCGTAATTCCGGCATGGGGCGCGATAAGGGTCCAATGGGTTATCAATGACTCTGCGACCCGCATCGGGCCCGGCAGAATGAATTTTGGGACACCGCTGATCCAGACGACACATTGCCATATCAGCAACAGGCCAAGCGCGATTGTGATAAGGCGCAGGGCTTGGGTCATGCCACCCCCTTCTCAACAGGAGCACGTGTGTCCTGACGGGTCGCATCCTGAAGCGCCAATTGCTGTAACAGTCCGGCCGCCCGTTCTGCCATACCAGGCGCATCCAGTGGCCGGGGTGTGGCGACATCGGGCAGGCGGCCCGCATCTGTCAGTTGAACGGGCAGTCCCGCCAACAGGGCAATCCGATCCGCCAAGCGCAAGGCTTCCGACGGATCATGCGTCACCAGCAGAACAGTCCGGCCCGATAACAGCCGGGCGGCGGTCTCCTGTAAGCGAAACCGCGTCACGGCATCCAGGGCTGAAAATGGTTCATCCATCAAGACAAGCGGGCGGTCTTCCATCAGCGTGCGCGCCAGGGCAACCCGCTGGCGCATCCCACCCGATAATGCCGACGGCCTGTCCTTGGCCCGCGCAGCCAAGCCAACCTGATCCAAGAGGTGCAGGGCTTTCTGGCGATCCTCAACACTGGTTCGATGATGGCGCAAGCGGTGTCCGATTAATACGTTATCGATGATCGACAACCATGGCAGCAATAAGTCACGCTGTGCCATATAGGCGATCCGCCCTGCCAAAGGCTGACCATCGCTGGCCCGGACTGTGCCAATTGTCACGCCGCCATCTTCCGGCAGGCCCGCGATCAGCCGCAGCAGGCTGGTCTTGCCGACGCCACTGGGGCCCAGCAAGGCAGTCCACTCCCCAGCCTTTAAAGTCAGCGATACATCCTGAAAGATCAGGCGTCCGGCAAAGGACAGGCCGGCGCCAGCCACATCAACCCCAATTGAGGCCTGCGCTTCCGGTGCAGCCGCAAGGGCAATCGTCATCGACCCCGCTCCGCCCATTGCGCATGGAAATGGTGAACAGGTCCGTGCCCCTGGCCAATTTTCAGTCGATCTGCCGCCAATATGGCGTTGGAGATATAGGCCTTAGCGGATTTCGCCGCTTCTTCCAGATTCTTAGCCAAGGCCAGATGTGCGGCGATGGCGCTGGATAAGGTACAGCCTGTGCCATGGGTGTTTTGGGTTTCAATTCGACGTCCGGGTAACCATGTACTGCCATCGGCTGTGACCAACAGATCGGCGGAGTCCTGTCCGCCCATATGTCCGCCCTTCAGCAGGACCGCTTTTGGCCCCAAAGCCAGCAAACGTTCCGCAATTGATACCATCGCATCAGGCGATTCTATTTCACCGTCAAAACCCAACAGAGCGGCCGCTTCCGGCAGATTGGGTGTGATAATATCGGCCAGGGGAATAAGGTCCGACAGCAGGGTCGCCACCGCTTCGGGTGCTAATAGGGCATCACCACTTTTGGCGACCATCACCGGATCCAGCACGATCCAGCGCGGCTTGTAGGTCTGCAACCCGTCGCGCACCGCGCGGATTAATTCGGCATCACCCAACATGCCAATCTTTACCGCATCTACTGCGATATCACTGAACACTGCGTCCATTTGGGCGCGCACGAAATCTGGTGGGATTGGGAAAATCCCCGTGACCGCGCGGGTGTTCTGGGCCGTCAGCGCCGCGATGACAGAACAGCCATAGACACCAATCGCTGAAAATGTCTTCAAATCCGCCTGAATGCCTGCGCCACCGCCACTGTCAGACCCTGCAATGGTCATGGCTATCGGGGTTTTGTTGGTCATACAAAGGCCCTTTCGTGAAGACGCTTGGCGCGGTCGACCACTGCACGCAACTGGGCGGCGGCAGCGTGCGGATCAGCGGCTTTGGTTATGGCGCTGATCACGCAAATCCCATCCAGACCCGTTGCCATCACCGTTTCTGCGCGGGTCGCATCAATGCCTGCTATGGCGCAGCGTGGTAATCCAGGTGCCCCTGCGGTCAAGGCCGCGACACAGTCTTGCAGGCCCGTTAGACCAATTGGTGCATCTGGATTGTGTTTGCTGCCGGTTTCAAAAACCCCGCCGATAGATGCGTAATCGACGATGCCCGGATCGATTGCCCGCACCTCATCGAGTGATTTGACCGTAATCCCCAATATGTGATTTGGACCCAATATCCGTCGCGCATCCTGGGCCGAGATATCCTCTCGTCCAACATGAACACCGTCTGCACCAGCAGCCAGGGCAACATCAACACGATCATTGATCAACAAGGGCACGCCTGTACCAGCCAGAACCTGTTTCAAGGCACGGGCCTGTTCGATCATTTCGCGGGTACTGGATGTCTTGTCGCGCAACTGCACCAGACTGACGCCCCCTGCCACAGCAGACCGAACCAATGAAATACGGTCACCCGTATCATGAGAAGGCCCAACAATGAGATAGAGAGATAAATCCAAGAGTGCCTTCATGCTCTGCGCTCCACCCGTTCTACATGCAGCGCCTCGATACTATGTTCAATGAACTCAGCGGTCAGGTTTGGGAAAGCATCCAACAGGGCGACAGCGAAACTGCCGGGCCCCTGGGCACGTTCCCCGGCATAGGCGCCGGCCGCGCCAAAAGCTGCCAGTGCAGCCAGGGTTGCCTGGAACCGATCCTCCCGATGGCAGGCCAGAAAGGCCGCGACCACAGCGGATAAGGCACATCCTGTCGCCGTCACCTTGGGCAGCAATGGATGGCCAACAGTTAGGCTGGCCTTAAAATCATGCGACCGGAGGCGATCCACCGCACCGGTCCCAGCCAGGATGCCTGAAAATTCTTCCAGGGTTTCTGCCAGGGTCGACGCTTCACCCGCGTTACAGCGCACTACGGTCGGTTTCAGTTTAATCATACGGATGGCCTCTGCCCGGCGTATGCCAGACCGGTCCACCATCACCGGGTCCAGAACCCAGGGCATTCCCATATTGTTTGCCGAACTGGCAGCCATCCGGCGCGCCAGAAAGCGGTCCGTACCGGGCGTGCCCAAATTCACCATCAAAGATTGGGCCGTGCGCAGAAAGTCCGGTATTTCATCCGGATCTGATGACAGGCTGGGAACAGCGCCAAGCGACAGCAACACATTGGCTGTGATTGGCTCAGCAACAGTATTGGTCAGGCAATGCACCCGCACCTTCTGTTCTGCAATCTGTTGCAGCACACTGTAAGAGAATTCAGATAAATCTGATACTGACATCATGTCTATGCAACGCTCCAAAGTGGCGCAAGCCACCCACAATGGACGGATATCAGCGTTAAAAGGGAATTTTGCACAGGCAAGGCCGCATATTGGAGCAGCCAAAATTGCGATCCCCTTCCCTACGCCGGTCCGAACCGGGTCAGGTTCCACGGGTCGGCGGGCTTCCCGCCTCTCAGCCTAAGACCCGCTTGCGCGAACCCTGAGCACCCCGAGGAGATTTCAACACCAACCCTACGCCATCATCACCTTTGGTCAAGCCCCTGATCGGCGCGCGTTCATTTATATCGCTTGTTTTGCGGCATGACTGTTTTGATAGTGTACCGCCTGATACTTTGGAGAAGCCCGAATGCCCGATGAGTCTGACATGCCCCCATCCGACCTTGTGGTCTTGATTCATCAATACTTAGCTGATCCGGAGTCGACATGGAGTATCGCATCCTTCGGCGCCATTGCTGAATTTCATGCTGATGCAGGTTTCATCAAGAGTGAAGCACAGGATCGCGGGGGGGAGGTGATAACCCAAAGTGGCGGTTTGCGAATCGCCTTGACCAGCGACGCGCAATTTATCCCCTACGAAATCCTGTCCAAGCGTCAGGCCTATTGGATGCAGGGCGGTAACTTCTGTTTACCCAAAGCGCGCGCCACCCGACACCGAAGAACGACTTTGACCGAATTGGGTCCAGACAGCGATGCCATGCGTGACCAAGATAAGGACGGCATCCTTTTTGATCTGGGTCTTGGCCTGGAATGCGTGACCGCCATGGTGCGCATCAGCGATCCCGACCTGATCAGGCAATTGAGAGAATTTGATGGCCAGGCGCTGCTGACTCCAAGCGGTCGCGGCCACCATGCCTTCGCGCTTCTGATACAGGAAAGCCCGAACCGGGTGTTTGAAAGCCAGTTGGGGCGGATCGAAGTATATTCCCCAATTCCAGCCCCGGAAGGTCAGACCGGCGCAGGCTGTCACACCCATATCCTGCCGGACCTGCTGGCGGCCGGCCAAACCCATTCCGCCAATGTACCCGTGCCTGATGACCTGCGCCCCTGTTTTCAGCTTTTTCCACCCAACCCGATCCTGACAAAAGGCGGAGATGCGCGCCCCTATTTGGATCGTGATCGGTTTGAAATGTTTCAAAAGCTGTTGCACCGCTATGGCATGCCAGAGCTGATCGCGGCCAAAAAATTGGCTCGTCTTGGTATCAATACCAAAACATCACCGCCCGACGGAAATTCCTTTAGCCGGTCACAGCGAACCGCCATTCGCATTGCCTTGCGCCAGATGGCTTTCGAAGACCCAAACAATCCCCATATTATGCAATGGATATCCGTCTTTGAACCCAGAACCCCTGAAAACCAATAGGGTCCTGCTAATAACGTTCTAATCAAAGCAAGGACAATTGTGCACTGGGCTTTCGCGGTGGCGTAAAGGCCGTGCAATCCATCATCGCCAAAGTCCTGCGATCCAGGCCCAGCTTTTTACGGGCCAACTTCATCCGCGTGGCGATCATATCCGCATAAGGGCCTGAACCACGCATCCGCTCGCCAAATTTTGACCGATACAATTGACCCCCATGACTTTGACGGATCAGGGACAAAACCCTTTCTGCGCGGTCTGGCATATGGGTTGCCAGCCATTCCTTGAACAAATCCTCAATTTCCAACGGCAGGCGCAGCAAGACATGCCCGGCCGATGTCGCCCCGGCCTCCGCAGCACGGGTCACAATCTCCTCAATCTCGTGATCATTGACGGCCGGGATGATTGGCGCGACCAGCACACCGGTTGGTACCCCTGCGTCACTGAGCCTGCGGATTGCGTCCAGGCGTTTCTCCGGTGTGCTGGCTCTGGGTTCCATCTTATTGGCAAGCCCCCGATCCAGTGTCGTGACCGATACCATGACACGCGCCTGATTGGCCTGCCCCGCCGGCGCGATCAAATCCAGGTCCCGGCAAATCAGGGCATTCTTAGTGACAATCGAAAAGGGATGCGAGCAGTCCCGCAGGACCTGCAACAGCCCCCGCATGGCAAAGGTTTCCCGTTCAACCGGCTGATAGGGATCCGTATTGGTTCCAAACGCAATGGGGCCACAGCGATATTTGGGTCTGGCCAGTTCCACGGTCAGCAATGCGGCTGCGTCAGGTTTCCAGAACAACTTGGTCTCAAAATCCAGACCTGGCGACAGCCCCAGATAGGCATGGGTTGGTCGGGCGAAACAATAGACGCATCCATGCTCACACCCCCTATAAGGATTGATGGACCGATCAAAAGGCACATCCGGGCTGGTATTGCGGGTAATCACACTGCGGGCGGCATCAATTCCCAATTGCGTGCGCAGGCGCGGGCGGTCGCCCAGATCCTCTTCCAGCAGCCAGCCATCATCAATGCGGGCCCGTTGCTCCCCCTCAAACCGGCCAGATCGATTGGATACCGATCCGCGACCCTTTATGGGGCGGTCCGGCAAAATGCTGTCATCACCTTCTGTCCATGATATCGTCATAGCATGGATCATAGGGTAAAAACAGGAACAAATAAATATAATTCCTATTATGTTCTCTAAATTACATACACACAATTTCGCTGAAATACGCGGCAACAGCTGTTGCGAGTGACTGCGCATCTTCTTACAGTATCCGACAGGCTGAATTATACTGATCACTGCAGCACGATAGTCACGGTTAGGACGCACCGAATGCCCTATGTATCACGCGATGATGATGGAAAAATCAATGGGATTGGCGACCGCCCCGCCCCCCACGCCAAGGAATTCCTGGGCAATGATCATCCCGAAGTGATCCGCTATCTGCGCGGCGCAAGCCCCGGCGCAATGATGGACCGCCTGAACCGGACCGATACCGAAATGGCGCGTATCACAGAAGATTTGATCGATGTTCTGGTCAGCCGAAATATTCTGAACTTCACGGATTTCCCAGTTGAAGCCCAAAAGAAACTGATGGCCCGCCAGAAGCTTCGCAAAAGCCTGTCAGCGCTCAGCAATCTGGTTACCGACGAAGACGATATCATCTAACAGTCATAGTGCCGTCCCCCGGATGGAATCCAGGGGACGACAGCATCTGCACTTTTGCTAGCGCTGACCGTCACCAACGCTGATCTGATCCTGGGTCAGTCCCCCCATGCGGGCATGAATGCGCCCACCGTCTGCCATAGCAATGACGAACATCAGCTCCCTGGCACGCGGCGCATCGGGAACAAACACCGTGACCGTGGAAAAATGACTGCGCACATAGGCGGCGTTGATATGGTGCAGCGGCACATCCAATTGTGTACCCGGCACACCCATTTTCTTGCTGGACGGGACAATCGCCTTTGCTGAGCCCAGCAGGCGGCGCATGGCATATCCCCCCGGCACATGCCACAGCGCGCCGTGTTCCAATTCACCATCCATCCCGACAAGCGATCCTTTGCCATAGGCTTCCACCGCTTCAGGCGGGCAACCCAATGCCTGGCGCAACGCATCGGCCATCTCGTCGCCCATGGGCTTCAAGGCCTCCATCCCCGCTTCCAGATCTGCGACATAGCCACCCGCATAGGGATTGGCAACAATGGCCGCAGCCCATGCAACCACCAGGGGGCGGTCCGGTACAGGACCAAATTCATGGCGGATTTCTTCACGATGGGTCACCAGTTTACGGATCGGAAATGTCGGGGTCATGCGGAAACCTCCTCAAGGAATTCTGATTGCGGCAAGGGGCCGACGATGCGGCTTTGCCCCTGTAGAGATAAATAGGCTGATTCAATCAAACCTGCCTGATAGTAACGCTGTGCCACTGTCGTTCCATGCGCCAGTGCCCCAGCGCAGACAGTCGGCGGCAATGTCCCTACAGCGGTTGTGACCAGGCGATCCCCAAGGTCACTATCAGGATCCAAACTATTGGCGGGCTGCCTGCAGATGGCCGGATGATCCCAGGTTACCGCATTGGCGATCATTGTCGCCGCCGCATCCGCTGTCGCTGCCGAATGGGCAAGAACGGTCACAGAGTCTGCAATCCCCAGAGAGAAGGACCGCCCCCCCTGACCGCTGGTTGCGATACCTCGCACAGCGCTGGTTGAGTCAATACGCGCCATCGCCACCGCTTTGGGGGCCTGCACTATGTCGATAATCCCGATATCCATCGATTGTCCGGGTGCCAGATAAAGCGCAATATCACCGCCATTATTGACATAAGCGCGCTTTAAGGGGGCGACTGTCACCATTGCGTGAAGCATATGATCCGCGACAGATCCCGCCACGGCAGCCATCGGCGTGATGAACTGACTGCGGGCAAAAGGCCGACAGGCACGGGCCATACGCTGCGCGATAACCCCTTTGAACTGCCCCTCCCCCGATTGGCGCAGTCGGGGTAACTCCTGCACCAATCCTGGCAGCACATCGACAAAGACATCGACCGCCGCGTGATACGCCATTTCAACCGCCTGAACCTCCCCGAAGGCCTGAATGATCAGGTCGATGGGGCCATGCTGTAAATGCAGACGATTTCCCGGCAACCGCGCGCTGATAGGCCCTGGCATCGTCAATCCTCCTGCTTCTGAATGGGGGAAAGAGGCCAGGGATTTTCAGGCGACCATGGTGCCATACGCATCTCTGTCCTGGACCGCGCAAGACCTTCCAGGGTGGTGATAGAGCCCATATGACCGCCCAATCGTTCAAAATCCGCCAAGGGCAATGTGAATTCCAAGGGCGCTACCAGAGCAGGCGTGGGCACCGACCCGAAACTGTTTTCGGGCATGCGCAAGACATCGACCATCACGGTAATGCCACCGCCGGGCCAGACATAACAAGGCGCACCGCCCATAGTGACCCGGGTCAGACTGTCCTGTACAGACCGGGTCAGCCGCACAGGATTTTCCGTAACGCCCGCGCGCAAGCTGCCCCCCGCGCCTGCTACAAAGACGACCGAGCATAGGGCGGGTTCGCAATTTTCTGCGATACGATCGACCACGACCTGCAAGGGGGCGGGCATAGGGTGTATTTGTGGCATCAGATCTTCATCCAATTCACAATACAGCGAATCTTCACCGGTCGTACTAACCAGCAACAGACGCAATCCAGGCCAGGCTTTCTTTGGGTCGATTTTTTGGATGATCGACAGGGGGTCAGTGATATTCGTCCCCCCCCATCCTGATCCAGGCTCCGCGACCTTAAAATACCGCCCGGGCGTGGATTTTCGACCCTGAACACGAATGCCCGCCGGTTCCATCCCCAGATAAGCACCCGCCTGATGTTCGCTTAAAACACCGGTGATATGGTCATCCACGACGATCACCTCGTCGACATGCCCATGCCATTGCTGGGCAAAAATCCCAATAGTGGCCGACCCGCACCCAACGCGCATACGTTCTTCCCGTTTGCCGTCGATAACAGGGGCACGCCCGGCCTGCACATTTATCCGCGCACCGCCCTCAATTTCAAAATCAACACCTTGTTTATTACACAATTTAAGCATTGATTCACATGTGGTGACGCCTTCCTTTTTCGACCCCCCGGTCAAGTGCCGCACGCCGCCAAGGGATAGCATCTGGGATCCATATTCCGCCGTCGTCACATGGCCAACAGGTTCTCCATTATACAGAACGCTGGCCTGTTCCGGGCCGATATGACGATCGGTATCAATCTTCACCTTAACCGAACAATAGCTGAATATGCCCTCTGTCACGACAGTGACCGTATCCACGCCCTGCCACTGCCCCGATACGATAAACGGGGCGGGTTTATAGTCTGGATAGGTGGTCGTTGCCCCAATACCCGAAACAAAGACCGGGGACTGGCTGGTCAATTTCCCATCCCACGGCACGTCCCCTGACAGAAATGGAACAAGCGCACCATCTTCCGACGCAACAGTCTGGCTCATCAAAACCAGGGGATCCGTTCGGACCAGCGTTCCACCGTGATTGGCATAGCGATCACAGGCGCCGCTGCGCCCGTCACGAATACGGCATAGTACCGGACACGCATCACACCGAATGATATCCCCGTCCTTATCGGAAGGATCTATGGCTTGGGCTTCGACCGCAGGTGCTATTCGGGTTTCAGTCATTTCGCGCAGCCTTGATCGCCGCTAACACACGATGCGGCAAGGCAGGTACCTGAGTCATACGCGCGCCGGTCGCGTGGCGTATCCCCCCCAGAATTGCCGGAGCGGTTGGAATAAGCGCTGGTTCCCCTATCCCCTTCGCCCCGAATGGTCCTTCAGGGTCTTCGTCTTCAATCAGGATACACTCAATTTCCGGCATATCCCCAAAAGTTGGAATAAGGTAATCATGCAGATTTTCTGTTCGTCCCGGCAGATATTCCTCCATCAGGGCAAGGCCCAACCCCTGCGCAATTCCGCCATGGATCTGTCCCTCCACCAGCATTGGATTAATCGCCGTGCCGACATCATGGGCCGCGACCATGCGCAGGACTTTGACCGTTCCCAGTTCAATATCCACAGCCACTTCTGCAATCTGTGCCGCATAGCCATAGGAGATATAGGGAATACCCTGGCCATCCGCATCCAGCGCGGTTGTCGGCGGGTCATAGGTCCCCTGTCCCTCCAGCACCATTCCGGCCTGGTCGGCAGGAAGAGATGTCAGATCCAGATGGCGCACGCTGCCATCCTTTTCTTCGATCATCAGTTGGGATCCGTCTGGAAAGATTTGCGCCTCAGGCCCGGCATTACAATATCGCAGTATTTCGGTCCGCAAGGCTGCCCCAGCTGCCTGGGCTGCGCGCCCGGAAACCAATGTCTGACGCGATGCGGAAGTCTTTCCCGCATCCTGAGTTAAATCTGTATCCCCGACCACCTGGTGCAACAGATCAACAGAGATACCCAGCGCATCCGCACAGATTTGTGGCATAATCGTATAGCTGCCCTGACCAATATCCACCGCCCCGTTATACAGGGTGAACCGCCCCTTTTGATCCAGTGTCACCCGCATTTTAGACGGATTGGACATAGACGTATTGCCACAGCCATACCACATACAGCCAATGCCAACGCCGTGGCGAATGGGACCCTTGGTTGTCTGGTTGAAGCCTTCCGCCGCCGCGCGCCAGTCACGCCAGGCAGGCGCAACCGCCTCTAGACACTGCACCAACCCGGCCGACGCCCCCAAAACCTGACCGGTGGCTGTGGTATCGCCCGGCCCAATTGCGTTCTTAAGGCGAATTTGCAGGGGATCTAAATGCAGCTGTGCGGCCAGATCATCCATCAGTGTTTCCGTCGCGATAGCGGCCTGGGGCACACCAAAACCCCGAAAGGCGCCCGATGGAGGATTGTTGCTGTGCAAGGCACGGCTGGTCGCCAAAACATGGGGAATGCGATAGGGACCCGTGGCATGAACCGGCACCCGGCCGGCAACTGTCGGTCCCCAGGAGGCATAGGCCCCGGTATCAAAATCAGCGTGGAAGACCATCGACCGCAACGTGCCATCTGCCTCTGCTGCCAGGGATGCCTGAACAATAGCGGGATGACGTTTGGTGCTGGCCCGCATCGATTCCGGACGCGAATAGACCGTGCCAACGGGCCGCCCCAATATCCAGGCCGCAACCGCAATGATGGGCTGTACCCCAACATCCAGTTTGCCGCCAAAACCACCCCCACAGGTCACCGGCACGATGCGCACGGCATCATCTGGAATACCCAGAACATCGCGCACTTCTTCCTTGTCCATATAGGGGGCCTGGGTGGAGGCATAAACCTCGATCCGATCACCGACCCGTTTGGCATAACCGGCCTCAGGTTCGATATAGGCATGTTCGACAAAGGCGGTTCTAAAGCCGCCACTGGCAAGTGCGGCAGCCCCCGACAACGCAGGACCTGCATCCCCACGGGACACGCGCCCTCGGATCAGCGTATTTTTCTCTGCCTGGCCCGGATGCAATATTGCGGCACCGGGGTCGCAGGCCATTTCCATACTGGTAACGGCCGGCAATACGTTCCATTCGATCGGCAGATCAGAATCCGGCAAGGCTTCAATCGTTTCCCGATCCCCAACCACTGCAATCACCGCATCGCCACGATACAAGACCCTGCCGTCCGCCAGAACCGGCTGATCCTTGATATGAGGATAGATCCCATAACCATTGCGCCCCGGAATATCCGCTGCTGTCAGAATTCGATGCAAACCAGGCCACACCTGATAAACCGGCGCGAAATCCCCCAGCGTGAAGGTCGCATGGGCATGGGGCGAACGAACAACCCGCAACCACAGGCAATCGCTGGGCCATCCATCGGCCCCATAGGGCTGGGTCCCGTCCAGCTTATGGGCTGTGTCCAGGCGCAACAGGCGTGCCCCAACGGCACGACCTGCAATCGGTTCAACGGGATCCGCCCCACCAGTAACATCCAGTACGGCATCGATAATTTTAACATAGCCCGTACAGCGGCACAGCACGCCGCCCAGCGCATCCATCACCGATTGCCGGTTAGGCGGGCTGGGCTGATTGCGCAGCAGATCCATCGCTGCCATCAACATACCGGGCGTACAAATCCCACATTGCGCCGCCCCGTGCCGGTCGAACGCTGCCCGCAATCGCACCAGCATCGGGTCATTCGACTCTGCGGCCGTTTCGATTTTCTGTCCGGTAGCTTGTCCTGCGGGCACGAGGCAAGAGCAGACCTGCTGATCGTCCAGCAGGATCGTACAGGCCCCGCAATCGCCTGCGTCACAGCCAACCTTAACCGACGTAACACCACACTGATCCCGCAGCACCCGGCTGAGCCGTTGCCCCGGAGGTCCGGCAATCTGATGGACAACCCCATTGATTGTCAGGTCCAGTGTCTCTGTCATCGTGATATCATTCATGCGGCGACATCCATGCGACATTTCAAGGCAAGTGCGTTTAACAATCGCACAACAAGGATCCGCGCCGCCTCACGCCGATAGGCGGCGCTGGCGCGGGCATCATCTATTGGCTGCAAATCCGAAAAATAGGCGGCCGTCACAATCTGTGAGAAATCAACATCCAGGGGTAATCCCACCAACGCCGCCTCCAGTTCTGATAATCTTTGCGCGACGGCAGAACATGCCCCAATGGCCAGTGATACTGACGCGATCCTGCCGTCAGAAGTCGGGACTAGTATTCCAGCCACCATTGCAATCGAAATCACCAGATAATGCCTGGCCCCCAATTTAAGAAACGCGCTTTGTGCAGTCGGGTCTGGCTTTGGGATCGTGAATCCCGTCACAATCTCACAAGGCTGCAGCACTGTCTGGCGGTAACCGGTGATAAAATCCTGCAAGATGACAGTCCGCTCCCCCGCCGGGCCTGCTACGACAACCCGGCTGTCCAGCGCCAGCAGCGGCGGAATGCCATCGGCAGCTGGGGACGCATTGCATATATTGCCAGCCACGGTCCCGCGATTCTGAATCTGTACCCCGCCAACCTGAACGGATGCTGCTTTCAGGGCATCAAAAGCGGATGGCAAATTTGCGCGCTTCACATCAGACCATGTCGTGGTCGCGCCAATCCGGATACCCTGCGCATCCTCCGTAATTCCGCGCAATGCATCGATTCCAGTGATATCCAGAACAGAAACAGCAGGTGCCGGGGCGACACGGGCGGGGAAAAAATCGGTTCCACCGCCCAAAATGGTCAGTGTCGGGTCTTCCCGAAGGCAATCAATTGCCTGTGAAACCGTCGTCGGCCTGTGATAATTTCCAATGCTCATCAACCCCATCCATTCCACAAATGTCAAAATGGTTAAATTTCTATAATCATTTGTGTACGTATGAAGTGTGCGCCGGTTCATGATTGCTCGCAACAAAGAATTTTGTTGCTCCATAAATCAGAGCCCGCGCCGGAAATTCTGGTAAAATTTCGTTAGCAAGTTTGTGTGACCCTATGATGGGCACAGTAAAAACATATACGACAAGTAAAAATTGAATAGAGAAAGGAACGCCCGCGTCATTTATTCGTAACAATATGCAACAAGAAGCACCAAGAACAACCTGTTGATTTCAATTGTAAAAATAAATAAACGAGGATAGCATGATCACTAACAAGATGGAATTAGTAGTGGGGGGAACCGCTTTCCTCTTGGATGACGGGGCGCAGACTGTTGCGCTATGAGGCGACATTAGGGGAATGGCTTCTGTAATGGACAGCGCCATCAACTTTGAAAAATCTCTCGCCGCCCAAGCGCTGCTGGCGTCTGGTGACCTAGCCTATTGCTGGAACCTGAAGGATGACAGCATCGCCTGGATTGGCAAACCAAAGCCTGTTTTGGGCACAGATACATTTTCAGACATATTAAGTGGCGAAGCCTTCAGCGAACGCCTGAATCCAGAAGACCTGGCGCGGCGCTTACAGGTTCTCAATCGCCATTTTGCTACCACCAAGCCCTATGACTGTGAATATCGGATTCGCCGTAAGGATGGCGCATTCTGCTGGGTTCACGATCGGGGCGGCGCCGTCTATGACGACGTTGGAACGCCGCATTTCATGTATGGCACCTTGCGGGTCGTAACAGGACGAAAACAGCAGGAAAGCCTGTTGGAACACCGCGCCAACTATGATGACCTGACAGGGCACCTCAATAAAGTCCGCCTGCGGGAAGCCTTGCAAAACGCCTTGTCCTATAACGAACGCTACAAGGTTTCCGGTGGATATCTGGCTGTTGGGATCGATAAACTGTCGATGATCAATGACGGGTACGGGCATGAAGCCGCCGATGCGGTCATCATCGGCGTTGGACAGCGGATTGAGCGCTGTCTGCGTGTAACCGATGTGATCGGACGCATCGGGGGGGATCGCTTTGGCTGCGTCCTTTCGCATTGTGATGAGAACGGGTTGACGATTACAGCAGAGAAAATTCTGGATTCCTTCCGATCAAGCCCCATCGAAACGCCCAGCGGGCCCGTGCATGTCACTGTCTCAGTTGGGGGGTCCCAGATTCCCGGTTTCATCCGCACGGCACTGGACGCCATGACCGGCGCGGAAAGCGCGCTGGCGGATGCCAAGGCGCAAGGCCGCAACTGCTTTGTAGCCTATCGGGTCACAGAAGAGCAACGCCTGCGCCAGCGCACCAATATCTCCCTGGGTGAAAAAGTCATGAAGGCCCTGGACGAGGGGCGCATCGTGCTGGCCTATCAACCGGTCGTCGACTCACAAACCCGGAAAACCAGCTATTACGAAACATTGATCCGCATGATTGATGAAGTTGGCGATATCATCACTGCGGGACAGTTCATTCCAATTGTTGAAAAGCTGGGTATGATCCGCCCTCTGGACCTTAGAGCCCTGGAGCTTGCTGTCACAGATCTGCGAGAATACCCGGATGTGCGATTGGCTGTGAATGTGTCCAGCCTGACCGTGACCGACCCGGCCTGGCTGCGCACCCTGGTCAGTCTGATCAAAGGCCGTTCTGACGTTGCAAAGCGCCTGACAATTGAAATCACGGAAACAGCTGAAATCACGGAAACAGCCGCGCTGGAAGATTTTGACGTAACCGCTCGTTTCGTTAGCTCGGTTCGGGATCTGGGGTGCAAGGTGGCATTGGATGATTTTGGCTCCGGCTATACCTCTTTCCGGCACATGAAATCCCTGACCGTGGATGTGGTGAAAATCGACGGCGCCTTTGTCACCGATGTCGCGACCAACCGCGAAAATCAGATGTTCATTCGCACATTGTTGGGGCTGGCAGAGGGATTTGGGCTGCAAACGGTCGCTGAGTGTATTGAAACAGAGGAAGAAGCGGCCATCCTGACAAATGAAGGCGCAAATTTCCTGCAGGGCTGGTATTTTGGCCGCCCGGAAGTCAATCCGGCCTGGCGGAAGGCACCGAAAAAGAAACCCCTGAAAAGTGCCGATATTCTGACGATGAAGAAAAAAGTCCGTAAGGTTGGCAACGAGTAAGCCGATTCTGCAGCGGGTGTTGTATCAGCCCTTACGCAAAGCCTGCAGTTTTTTCTGCATTTCAGCCAATTGTTCCTCTAATTCTGAAACTTTTTCCGCGCCGCCTTGGGATGATGATCCTTTGCTGTCCGGCGGCGACTCTCCCGTCGGGAAGGGGGAAAACATCTGCATCGTGCGTTCAAACATTTCCATATTCTTTTTGCCCATCTCTTCCAGCGGGCCAAAAGGGAAGACAGTGCCGAAGGTTCCCTGCATATAGTCGCGCATCTTTTCCTGGTTTTCTGAGAAAGAGCGGATCGACAGGTCAAGATATTGCGGCAGCATCATGCGGTGCATATTGTCCCCATAATAGCCAATCAAACTGCGCAGAAAGCTGATCGGCAGCAGGTTCTGACCGGTCTTGCCTTCTTCTTCCACAATAATCTGTGTCAGGACAGAGCGCGTGATATCTTCGCCGGATTTCGCATCAAACACGGCGAAATCCACACCCTCCCGCACCATCTGGGAAAGATGATCCAGCGTAACATAGCTGCTGGTCGCAGTGTTATAAAGGCGTCGATTGGCGTATTTCTTAATCGTGATCGGATCCCCTTCCGACCCACGAGACGATTTACCGCTTTCCTGCTTTTCCTGGCTCATCATCACCAACCTTACCAATAATGCGCATATGGCCAACCCAACGCGCTTCAATAATATGCCTAGAAAGTGTGCACCTGTCAGCGCTGCAGCGCAATAGGCGCAACAGTGTTTTCGTTCCGGCCTGTAATCCCTATAGTGTTGGCACGATGACAACACACAAAAACACCAATCAGGGTCAGGGGTCGAAACAGGCCGAAACGCCAGCCCCGGATGCCCTGCCGGAAATCGCAGATCTGGCCCGGGACTTTGCCGATCTGTGGCAGGAACAACTTTCCGCCATGGCGGCCGATCCTTCCCTGGCAGCGGGCATGACCGAAACAATGAAGCTGTGGCAGCAAGGCCTGGCGATGATGGGCGGCACCCCGCCAAAGACGCCCGATCAAGCGGGACTGACCCAGGCATGGGGCGCTATGAATGCCGCCATGCAGGATGCGATGACCACCGCGCTGAGCGCCTGGACGCCACCGCAATCCAATGCAGCCAAGGGTACAACTGGTATGCAGGCCAGTGGGGGAACGGAAAAAAATGGCGATAAAGACCAAACCGCACCAAAGGCTGGGGCCGCGCCCACTGCCCATCCATCTGATGGCAGCGAACGCCTATTACATGAGCTTGATCGCCGCTTCGCTGACCTTGAAGGGCGGATCAATCGTCTGGAGTCCCGATCTGAAGCTGCGCGCGCGGGAACTGATGGGGCGGCTGGAAGCCCTGGCCCCGCACCCTCAAAAAAAGCCAAATCAAAAAAAGCCACCGCCAGAAAATCAGCCGCAAAAAAAATCCACGCGAAAAAGCCAGCACGCTGACGCTGAGGCACTGCGGCAAGAGCCGAGCATTGATGTGCTTTTCACTCAGGCCGTAGAAGCTGAAGCGCGCCAACGATTGGGCGCGATGTTGAAGGGCATAAATGCCTATCGCCATCATCCCTATCATCGATCGGTTTCAGAACCTGATATTCTGTGGCGGGAAGGCACCAGCCAATTGCTGGACTATAGGCGTTTTCGCACAGAATCTAAAAACAACCGTCCCGTATTGTTGATCCCGTCCCTGGTCAATCGCGCCTATATTATGGACCTGCAACAGGACCACAGTTTCGCACGTCATTTGGCGCAGGCTGGTCATTCCGTCTTTCTGTTGGATTGGAATGCGCCGGGGGCAATAGAACAGACATTCGATCTGGGGGATTACATCGCCAGAACACGCCGTGCGATTGATGCCTGTGCGGCGCAATGCGGCACCCCAATTGCCGCGATCGGATATTGCATGGGGGGAATTTTGGCGCTTGCCGCTTCGCTTGGCATTCAGGACCGTGTCGATGCCTTGATCCTGATGGCGACACCCTGGGATTTTCACGCCGAACGGCCGGATCAGGCCAAAGCACTGGCGGCCTTGCTACCAGGATTGGAACCCGGCATGACACAATCAGGTGAACTGGCCGTCGATGTGTTGCAAGCCTTGTTCGCCGGATTAGACCCAATGCTGGCTGTTCGTAAATTCATAACCGTCGCCCATCACGACACAAACAGCACCGCGGCCCGGTCCTTTGTCGCCCTGGAAGACTGGCTGAATGATGGCGTGGCCCTGGCGGCGCCCGTTGCGCGCGACTGTATCGCCGGATGGTATGGAAGAAACGCCACCGCACAGGGCACATGGCGCGTCGATGGATTGCCTTGCGACCCATCACAATGGTCTAAACCCACCCTGGCCCTGATTCCCGCGGCTGACAGAATCGTCCCCCCCGCATCTGCCCGTGCTTTGGCAGCGACGTTACCACGGTGCCTTGAACTGACGCCGCCAGTCGGCCACATTGGTATGATGACAGCGCGCAACGCACGAGCAGCAGTATGGGACCCCGTGCTAGAGTTTTTGTCGGACCCGGAAGGGTCGATGCCACTATAGTGAAACGCATCCCTTGATCCATTGCAGCACACAGGAGTATTGTGCGTTGCACAAAACACGCGCGATGAAAAAGGCGAAGATCCATTCCATCGCATCATGATCGCGAAACAGACTTTATTGGAGGAGCACCCCTATGACAGATATCGTAATCGTCAGTGCCGCACGGACCCCGGTCGGGTCATTTAATGGCGCGCTAAGCGGGGTTTCTGCCTCGCATCTGGGCGCGGTGGCCATTAAGGAGGCATTAAGCCGCGCTGGCGTGGCCCCGGAAGAAGTTGATGAAGTGATCATGGGCCAGATCCTGATCGCCGGTACCGGTCAGAACCCGGCCCGACAGGCTGCTGTAGAGGCGGGCATCCCCTATGATAAAACGGCGTATCAGATGAACCAGCTTTGTGGTTCTGGCTTGCGCACCGTGGCGCTGGGCATGCAGTCCATCCTGGCCGGTGATGCGACTATCGTCGTCGCCGGTGGTCAGGAAAGCATGAGCCAGGCCCCCCATGCCGCGCATCTGCGCAACGGCCAGAAAATGGGCGACCTGAGCTTCACGGATACGATGATCAAGGACGGCCTGTGGTGCGCCTTTAACGGCTATCACATGGGCAATACGGCGGAGAATGTCGCCCGCCAATGGCAATTGACCCGCGAGGAGCAGGATCAGTTTGCCGTTGCCTCTCAGAACAAGGCTGAAGACGCTCAGAAGGCCGGCCGCTTCAAGGATGAAATCGTGCCCGTCACGATCAAAACCCGGAAAGGTGAAGTCGTCGTTTCCGATGATGAATACCCCAAGCACGGCACCACGATTGAAAGCCTGGGTAAGCTGCGCCCGGCTTTTGATAAGGAAGGGACCGTCACAGCCGGGAATGCATCGGGCATTAATGATGGGGCTTCCAGCGTCGTCCTGATGACCGCCGCCGAAGCCGCCAAGCGCGGGCTTACTCCCCTGGCGCGGATCGCCTCCTGGGCGACGGCGGGGGTTGATCCTGCAATTATGGGGACTGGCCCCATTCCCTCCTCTCGTAAAGCACTGGAAAAGGCTGGCTGGTCTGCCGACGACCTGGACCTGATCGAAGCCAATGAGGCCTTTGCCGCACAGGCCCTGGCCGTGAACAAAGACATGGGCTGGGACACGTCCAAGGTAAACGTGAATGGGGGGGCCATCGCCCTGGGCCACCCGGTCGGGGCGTCCGGCAACCGCGTGTTTGTCACGCTGCTGCATGAAATGGTCAAACGCGACGCCAAAAAGGGACTTGCGACCCTGTGCATCGGCGGCGGCATGGGCATTGCGATGTGTGTAGAGCGCGAATAAGTCGAAAGACAGATACAACAGCAAAGGCCCCGTCGGATATCCAGCGGGGCCTTTTCTTTTTAGCATCTCAAAAAAGGGGGGAGACAGCAGCGCTATCTCCCCCAATTTCACTCAGCGATGGTGCCTGGCCTCCTTCAGGCTCTCAGTCGGAGGCCACGCCAAGTGTGGGATGATCTGTCAGCATCGGCGCACCATATAGGGGCTTGCTTACACCCTGGTGGCAGGTATTGCAGGAAACCTTGCCAATGTCGCCTTGTGGGCCCAGATGGGCCTCCGGCAACAAGGGCTGCAAGGGCATGACAAAGGTATTGTTAATGTCACGCGCCATGCGAATTCCATACCACGCCTTGGTCCGGACCGGGTTGCTTTGCTCCCAGTTCCCAAGGGCGCGGGTATTGTGACAGAATGTACAGTTCTGACCCAAAGAGTCAGACATATGCATCATCAACGAATAAGTGCTTTCAGTGGCTTGCAGGCCAACGCCGGGCTGTCCGGCGATCGGCAAGGCACTGGCACTTTGTACCCGGATGTTACCATCTTCGACCAATAACTGCTCCAGGGCTGTATAAGGAAGGGATGTATAACCTGCCCGTTCCGTCGCTACATTCTGGCCCTGACGTTTGGCAATAAAGCCACCCGCAGACTCGGCGGGTCCACTTTCCAGGAACCAGGCCTGCTGAGGGACCGGATTGCCCCGGTGACAGGTGTAACAGTTCACGCCCGTGTCAGCGACGTGATCCTTCCATTTGCTATTGATGGTCTTGGTCATTTGCAGCATGCGCCGCGCCACCTGCTTGGCATAGACTTCTTCCGAAGCCATATTCTCAACATTGTGACAATAGGCGCAGCTTTGATCCGGCGAGACCCAGGCGGTGATGGAGATCATCAAAGCCGTGAACTCATCTTCCGTCAGATCGCCCAGAACCTCAACATTCTGATAGATTTCTGAGGCTTTGGGCCCGCCTGGCTCCGTTGGGCCATAAGAGTCCGGCGCTTGATTGGCTTCTACCAGTTTTGCCTCGGTACGCGGATTGACACCTTCTTCCATACCGGTTCCGCGAAACCCTTGCTGAACGGTATCGATGGGGGGACGTTCGAAGCTGACGATAAGCTGAACACCAAGCAATGCAGCAACGATCAGTACGATTGGAATGAGCGCTTTCATCAGTTGCCTCCCATCTGTGGGTCAACGGCAGCGGGATCCCAGACCGGTGGATAGGCTGGTGCAACCCCGTGCTTCACAGCCCACAGGTACCAGTTATCAACCACGGTCCCGGTCAGCAGTATGCCGATACCGCCTACCAATGTGGTAAGGACGGCAAACCACCATGCCCAGCGGTGAATACTTTCCATCGAGGCGTTGAAGCCCATCGTCCAGCGCCAGAACAAGGCGGCGCGTTCAGAGGCCGTACCCCGATCCACGATCTGTTCGATTTCCCGATCACCGCCATAGCGGGTCACGGCCAGGATGGTCGCCCCGTGCATGGCAAACAACAGCGCAGATCCATACAGGAATGCGATGGAGAGCATATGGAACGGATTGTAGAACAGGTTGCCGTATCGCAGTGAGAAGGCCGCCGTCCAGTCCAGATGCGGGAAGATGCCAAAGGGTACCGCCTCACTCCAGCTGCCCATCAGCAAGGGTCGAATGAACCCAAGGACCAGGAACAACCAGATCGCGGAGGCGAAGGCCCAGGCAACATGCGTACCCATCCCATGGGCCCTGGCCCGTGTATAGACCCGCACCCACCATAACATCACAGACAGGGTCAGGAAGAACCCGGCCATCAGCCACCATCCGCCTTCCGCCAGGGGCGGAATCGACAGACCGTATTCCGGCGCAGGCGGCTCCAACCCCAGCCAGAAAAGCTGGCGTATGAATTCTATCGGATCCCAGTTGACCGAGGCCAGCATGTTAAACCCGATAATCATGAAAGAGGTCAGACCCGCTGCCAAAGCAGCCACCCCGGTAAAGCCGAGATAGAAGGGACCGATCTGCGCGTCCCCGATGCGGCCCATCAACGTGCTCTTGCCCGTTGTTTTGCCACGCCACAGGGGGCTGTCTCCCGCCTCTACGCCCAGATCCGGTGCTCCGTGGACCTGAATGCGCGTGAAGATGTTTTGATACTCAACCATGGTTCGTCCCTCCTCAAGACCAGAACGGCAGGCTCAGCCACCAGTTCCACCATTCAGGCCAGCCCCGTGTCCAAAGCGGGCCGCTGATAACAATACAGACCGCGCTGAAGAAGACCGCCGCCAAAGCCAGAAACAGGCCGAGGCGGTGAATGCCCAAGGTTCCAATCGAATAGCCGATGCTGTCGCGGAAGAAGGAGTTTTCATGCTCCGCCGTGCGTACTGTTTCGCCTTCCTTCGGATTGACCGATGACAGGATCAGCGCGCCGTGCAGGGCAAGCGCCAATGCCGTTGTAAAGAAGAACGAAACCGCGATCATATGGGCTGGATTGTAGTGGAAGTGCAGGTATTGATACCCAACGTTAGATACCCAGTCGAGGTGGCTTAGGATACCATAGGGGAAACCATGTCCCCAGGCGCCAAGCAACAGCGGCCGGACCACAACAAGTGTGATATAGGCTCCGATAGCAAATGCGAAGGCGATTGGAACGTGGAGCCCAATCCCAAGCTTTCTGCAAATCTCGACCTCTCGTAACGCCCAGGAGATAAAGGACCCGATGGCACAGATCGTCACGATCTGCCATAGCCCGCCCTCCATCAATGGCGCGAAACCCAGACCATAAGACAGGTCTGGCGGTGCAATGTTAATTTGCCATGGGTTCCAGGTTCCTCCCTGAGAAGCCCCGTACAGTATAAGAACGGTGCCCAGCCCGGCGAAGAACGCCGTCGTCACGCCGAAGAAGCCGACGTAAAAGGGTCCGACCCAGAAATCGAACAAGTCTCCGCCGATCAGGGTTCCACCGCGGACGCGATATTTTTTTTCAAAGTTGAGCATAGACATCGCTCAATCCTCCGGGCCGTTGCCACGATTAGTGTTGGTCGGTTCAGCGGGCGGGCCAATGACCCTTTGGGTAAGACCTGCGGGAGTTGCCCCGCCCGTTGATCCAAGTCGGTGCCCCGCCGCCCGAACGGGGTCGATAGCTCGACCGCGTCCGGGGCAGGCGGTGCCCCAGCTGAATTGCCCTTACGGGTTCATCAGCCAGTTGAAGCGTTCGGTGCTCAGCAGGACGAAGTGAATCATCGCAGCCAAGGCGAACAGGAAAACCCCTTGCGCAACCATTACGCGGCGGGGATCGAAAAGCAGCCAAATGCGCCACATTGGTCTCTCCTCCTATCCGATAACGGAAGTTAGGGTTAATGCCGCGGTATGCAGCCCGTCAGAAACGGACGCCATGCCGTCACCTTGTAACCAGGGGCGCCATGCCCAGACCAGGATGTGAGCAACCACAGCCACTGCCACGAAGAGGAAGAACCCCTGCATGTAGTATTTGTGGAACTCTTGAGCTTCCTGTTCTGACAGGCCAGACATGGAATTTGCCATATCAAAACCTCCCTTACTTAGGCCCGAAGGCCGTTACCACGTTGCCTACGTGGCGAGGTACTATCGATGCCGAATTTTACTTCGACACCGACGCTCCACCCCCAGCCTCTGTCCGGTAACCCGGATCAGAATTCGAGGAGTGAACCCAGTCGCTGCGCTTACAAGCCGTGGCCTAGCGCATGAAAGCGAAGGGAACCGTCCCGTTCGCGCGAATTCGTGCTTCCTCAAAAACCGATCGGACCTGGCCTTGGCCGCCGAACATCTGCCAGCGCCAGGGCAAAAGGCGGGCGATGATCCCGGCCCCCAGAAATGCCGTGAACCCGATGGAATAGAGAAGCTTGTATTCCAGTCTTTCCCGCTGCGCATCGCGCGCTGGGACGAAACTTGCGTCTTCAAGACCGATTGCCATTTTTAGTCCCTTCCAAAATCGGCCCCGAGGGACCGTCTTGCCGCAGCCCATTCGCCGCGGCGGTAAACTTCCAAACGCTGACCTAAGCCGCCCGCCCACTCATCAACTGGGTGCGGGCACGTACCAAATCGTCTATCGAGACCGTATTGCGATCCGCCTGCTGCGCTGTTGCTTCTGCGCGATCACGCAGAGACTTTGCTGCTGAAATTCGACTGATCACCGGATACATCTCAACCGCCTTGTCCAGCGCCACACGGGCGTCTTCATCCCAGGGCATGTCACGGCGCAGGCGGGTTGGCGTCGATTCCGCCATATCCAATTGCGATCCAAGAGGGATGATGTGGAACAAGGTGTCGAACAGGGCGTTGCAGATTTCCTGCACCAGATAGGTTGCACCGGAATAGCCCATATAGGGGGATCCGGTATGGCGCCGAATGAAGGTGCCGGGGAAGCTGGCCGGGACAAAGGTCGCGCGGCTGTTCACTTCGGCCATATACATGCGCTCGTTAAAACTGCCGAAAACCACCATGGGGGTCTTTTCCTGAACCAGCTTGCGCACGGCATTGTTGTCGGTTTTCTTACCCGCCAGCCGGGATACTGCGAAGTGACAGGGCAGGCCCAGATCATTTTCCAGGAAGTTGCGGATGCCACGGGAATAGGTTTCTGGTGCGACGATGCCAAAGCTGGCCGTGCCAAAGAAATCCTGCGTAACCGACCGCCACAGATCCCATAGCGGTTTGATGGTCGTGTGCTTTTCCCGCTCAATAAAGGGCTCAGGATCCAGCGACAGTAACTCTCCCAGCTTACGCAGGAATTTCGTTGTGCTGTCCAGGCCAATGGGCGCTTGCAGATAGGGCTTTTCCAAACCTTCGCACAACAGCCGCCCGAATTCGCGATACAAGCAGATATTCACATCCGCATCGACCAAGCGGCCAACATCCGATAGATGGCTGCCCAGGGGGAAGACCATATTGATTTCTGCCCCAATGCCTTCGACCAGACGGCGGATTTCCGCGAGGTCAGAGGGCATATTGAACATGCCATAGGCGGGCCCGATAATGTTCACGCGGGGTTTTGCATCCGCAGCGCGCTTCTTCGCCTTGGGCAGCTTGCCACCCTTTTTGGCACCATATTCGGTCCACAGCCAATACAGCGCGCGATCCGCGCTTTGCCATTGGTCTTCGTCGATGGTGCGCGGCAGGAAGCGACGGATGCCGGTCCCTTCTGGGGTCACGCCGCCACCGATCATCTCCGCGATAGACCCTGTGACAACCACGGCAGGCAGATCAGGATCCAGCGCGGCATGGGCGCGTTTCATCGCCTCTTCCGTGCCGGTCTGACCCAATTCCTCTTCACCCAGGCCGGTGACGACGATGGGCAGTTCATGGGGGGGCAGGCCATCGGTGTAATGCAGGACAGATGTTACCGGCAGGTTTTCACAGCCAACGGGACCATCTATGATGACCTGCAATCCCTTGATCGCGGTAAACACATAGACCGATCCCCAATAGCCGCCGGCGCGATCATGATCCTGGACTAGCATCCGACCGCTCCTTCCACTTTATCAGCAGTGCGCGCGGCAGTGGCGCGTTCCCGTGCCTTGGCGTTGCGCAGGCGGAAATCAGGCTTGTCTTCCGGAACGTCTTCCCAGATGCCCGCATGGTCGCCCGTGCCGACGCCTTCGAAGAATTCTTTCATCTTGTCGAAGCGGCCCTTATTAGCGATCGCCGCATTAACAATCTGCCCCAATTGCCCAGCTCCGGCAGGCCCCATCAGCGGGCGTGCGGAAATCAGATTGGTAAAGTAGAGACCGGGAATGCCCAGCTCTTTGGCCTTCTGAACCACCGGCGTCGTCCCGATGGCCAGGTCCGGGGTGAATTCCCGCACTGCCGCCAGATCTTCTTCCAAAGAGGCGCGGTAATTGACCTGAACACCATGGGATTCCAGCCAGTCGCGATCCGGGTCGGACCATTTTGTTTTGGGGCAGGCTGTGCCGACATAAGGCACTTCCGCGCCGCTTTCGATCAGCAACCGCGCGACGATTAATTCAGACCCTTCATAGCCAGACAGGGTCACGCGCCCTTTGATCTGTGCGCCACTCAATGCCTCCGCAATCGCTGGCAGGAAGGCATTCTTGGAGGCCGCGACCTTGTCTTTGGCAATGCCACAGGCTTCCCCGATGCTGTCCAGCCACATCGCCGTGCCGTCATGACCAATGGGCGCGGACCCGACAATTGAGCGACCGGCTGCCGTGAATTCGCGGCAGGACGCGGTATAGAAAGGATGGATTGCCGCAACCGCTGCACAGTCCAGGGCGGAATAAAGCTCACGCCATTCGCGGGTCGGCACCACCGGCCCTGCCGCCAGGCCCATCGGAGCCAGCATCATGCCGATTCCCACCGGGTCTGCCGGGAACATTTCGCCCAACAGCGTGATCGTCGGCTTATCGCTGACGCCACCGACGGGGGCTTGAACCGGACCAGCCTCAACCTCTGTGCGGGCATATTTCAGCATCGCACCGGCCAGGACATCTTTCGCCTCAGCATGCGTGGGAACACCAAAGCCCGGCACATCGATACCAACGATGCGCACACCGTTGATTTCCTTGGGCAGCATCTGCAACGGAATGCCAGACGCGGTCGGGACACACAGATTGGTGACGATCACCGCGTCATAGCGTTCCGGATCGGCGATTTCGTGCACCGCATCGCGGATGTCTTCATACAGTTTGCCGGTGACCAGTGTTTCCGAATTGAACGGCACATAACCAACCGAACGACGCGCACCATAGAAGTGACTGGTAAAGGTCAGGCCATAAACGCAGCAGGCGGAGCCAGACAGGATTGTTGCCGTGCGCCGCATCCGCAGACCGACCCGCAAGGACCCAAAGGCCGGGCACATGCCCTGAGGCTTATCATGGGGACCAACCGGATAATCAGCGGCGTATTGGTCCAGGATTTCAGACTTGCCCGCTGCCTCTGCCGCTGCACGCATCTGCGCAGCACCGCTGTGACAGCCCTGCCCGTCGGCACCGGTCGGATTGACCGGAGTCTTCGACAAATCAACACTGGAGGCAGCGCTTTCGATGTCGCTGGTCAGTGTTTTGTCTGGGGCATCATAGGGCATACCAACTATATCCAATCCTGTGTCGTCACAAACCATTCAGTCTGACAAAACGCCTCAAACCGTGTCGTAAACCACTTCCAAACTGTCTTTTGCCAGCTTGGATGAGCTGCACATATCTTCCATCTTCGCCGGGATCAGCGTGTAATCGCCGCCGGTTTCCTTGCTGGTGAACAGGCCCAACAACCCATCCTGATCCAGGGCTTTCGGGTGCATCGGCTGGGCCTCTGCAACATTGATCGCAAGCTCCGCAAACAGGGGCGCCCATTCCCCACCGGGAATGCCGACAATTTCGTAATTCGCGCTTTTGCGGCGGATGTCTTCATTGGCGGGGATCGCCGCCAGGACGGGAATACCGACCACATCTGCGAAAGCCTGGGCCTCACCGGTGCCATCATCCTTGTTGATGACCATCCCGGCGACCCCGACATTGCCGCCCAGCTTGCGGAAATATTCCACTGCAGAGCAGACATTGTTGGCGACATACAGGCTTTGCAGATCGTTCGATCCGACCACGATTACCTTCTGGCACATGTCACGGGCAATCGGCAGGCCGAACCCGCCACAGACAACGTCGCCCAAAAAGTCCAGCAGGACGTAATCGAATTCCCAATCGTGGAAGCCCAGTTTCTCCAGCAATTCAAAGCCGTGGATGATACCGCGACCCCCGCAGCCGCGCCCGACTTCCGGGCCGCCCAGTTCCATGGCATAAACACCGTCGCGAACGAAGCAGACATCACCGATTTCAACTTCTTCACCGGCTTCCTTTTTGCGGGAAGATGTTTCCAGGATCGTCGGGCAGCTTTTGCCACCAAATAACAGCGAGGTCGTGTCTGATTTCGGATCACAGCCGATCAGAAGAACCTTCTTACCCTGCTGTGCCATCATGTAGCTGAGATTGGACAGGGTGAAGGACTTACCGATCCCCCCTTTTCCATAGATCGCAATGATCTGTGTTTCTTTGGTCACAGGTCCGGTTTGAACCGGATCCGGACCTTGTGCCGCTTCTTTGCGCAGGTCTTCAGTCATCGTGCTCATTGAGGCGTGCTCCAATCCAGGATCATTTTGAGGCAGGTCGGATCCGTGAAAGCGGTGTGATAAGCATCCGCTGCCACATCCGGCGTTTTGCGGTGGGTGATTAACCCGTCCAGTGATAGGTCACCGGACTCGATCAACCCTTTGACGGCGCGCAGATCAGGGTCTTTCCATTCCGCCGCGACGCGCATCCGGGCCTCTCGCAGGAAGGCCGGAACAAATTTGAAACTAAGAGAGACGTCATAGAATCCAGCCAGCACGACTTCTCCACCTGGGCTCAGGCGTGAAATCAAACTATCCAGAAGATCATGGGACCCGCTGACATCATAGATCGCGCGGTAGCTGCGATTGGTGTCGTCTTCTGAATTTGTGACGCTATAGCCCATGGCTCCGGCGACACGATCTGAATTCGTTTCCCAAACAACGGGAGCGTCTCCGCCCAGCGCAATCGTGATCCGTGCCAATAAACGACCCAGAACACCGTGCCCGACAATCAAATCCGGCAGCGTATATCCTGCTACGGCATGATAGGCCGTGGCCGCCAAGGCCAGCAGAACGCCCCGTTCCTGAAGACTGTCATCAATGGCAACAGCGCGGCGTGCCGGGACGACCAATCGTCGAGCAGAACCGCCAAAGAGACCGCGAACCTCTCCAAAACAAGAGGCACCCGGTACGAAAACAAAGTCACCTTCACGCAGGCTGCAATCCCGTGCAGACCGCGATATCCGCCCCACTGCTTCATAGCCGGGCACCAATGGATATCCCATTCCAGGAAATTGCGGCATGCGGCCTGTCCATAACAGACGCTCAGTTCCGGTGCTAACGCCACTCCAGGCGACATCAATGATCAGGTCATCTTCCGCTGGCGCTTTCAATTCGACAGCGCGGACCGCTAGGGCCTCCGGCTTTTCGAATATGATCGCTTGCGTTTCCATTCCCATTCGTCCCCTACCGCATTTTGCGGCCCCGCCATTTCAGGCTGTTTCGGATTTTGTGAGGCGTTCCTGCCTTCTGTTATTTTTTGCCGGACCTTTTCCAGCGCCCTTCACTGTAAATTTACACTGCAAAATGTCAACTATAATTTACACTTTTGTTGTCAAATTATACTGACAGATAAATCCAAACTCCCTCAGGGTCGCGCTTCAATCAAACGCACCAAATGCGGCATCCGGCAGGAAACCACCCGAACTTTGGAAAATCCCGCGTTCTTTAGCAGGTCTGTATGATGCGCTTTGGTGCGAACCTGCCCCTCCCCCATGGCCAGCAGATAGAAGCTGAAATAGGCATCTGCGATTCGCTCACCGCCGGGCGTTTCTGATACGGGTTCGGCAATCAACAGCGCCCCATCGGGTGCGATTGCCGCGCGTATTGCCTTCAGCAACGGGGCCACGATCCGATCAGGATGGTCAAACAGCACCCGGATCAGCGTAATCAAATCAGCATCCCCCGGCAGAGGGGTTTCAAGAAAATCGCCACCCACCGTTTCAATGCGGTCCGCCAGCCCCGCTGCCGTCAGACGGTGCCGCGCAGCCTGAGCAACCTGGGGCAAATCAAACAGGGTCAGTTTGGTATCAAGAGAGACGCGACGGGCAACAGCAGACAAAAATGTTCCATCACCACCACCTATATCGAGAATGTGACGACGCCCCTTGACGGAATAATCATCCAGCACCTCTTCGGCGACACCTTCCTGGGACTGGGCCATCAATGTGCTGTAATCAGACGCAACGGACTCCGTCACTCCGTCCCGATCCCCCACATAAGGCCAATAGGCCGCCAATGCGGTTTCAGGAACTTCCCGTTTCAACAACGCAATGGGATCGCGCATATCGGCATAGAAGGCGACATGATGTTCAATCATCGCAAGCGCTGCGGCATTATTGGCAACGTCTTGTCCGACCGGCCCCAATCCATACAGATCCCCGCGCCGTCGCCTTACAAGCCCCAGGGAAATCGCGGCCTTCAACAATCGGGTCATGGCCTCTTCTGACAAGCCTGTATGGCCCATCAGCTCGGAAAGACGACGCGGGCGCTCCAGCAAAAGACTTGGCAAATCAAGCCGAACACAGGCCAGCAATATCTGGCTGTGAACAAATCCTGCCATCAGATCAAACAACACCTTGGAACGGTGCCGCGCCAATGGTCGGAACGGCAAAAACCCTGCTGAAAAACGGCGAAACTTGGGGCTAGCGACCAGTCGGTCAATGATTTCTGGGAGTGCCATGAATATTCAAATCTACCCTCTTTCAGAACAGGGTGATCTTGATCTAAAGCGCGCTGACCGGAATTTCGATTGCCATTCCCTTGGGCATAAAGCGCCGGGACTCTTGCAAAATCTGTTGCCTCAACACCGCCTGCCCAGGCGATGGGGGGATCGAGTCAATTGCTTCAACGATCAGGGTTGTCAGGCGTTTCGCAGCGCCGTCCATCCCATGGGCCGCAACCGCATTAGGCCGCCCGAAAGTTGCATCCTGTCCCGTTGGTTTGCCCAACAGATCTGGATCGCCAATCACATCGGCAATGTCGTCGGCGACCTGATAGGCCTCGCCCAGACGCTCCCCCAATGTTTGCCACAGTGACGCATCCGCGCCGGCCGCCGCGCCCCCGGCCGCCGTAGCCGCGGCAAACAAAGAGCCTGTTTTCGCTCGTTGATAATCCGCCAGGATCGCGCCGTCTTCCGACTCCCAGGCCTGGCCTGCGGTAATGCCAAAGGGCATACCAACCGCGCCTGTAATGATGCGCAACAGGGTCGCTGCGCGTTCCGGATTATCGGGAATGCGGCGTGCCAGGATTTCAAAGGCCAGGATGATCAAAGCATCGCCTGCCAGCACGGCCACAGGTTCCCCGTGGGCACGGTGAACGGATGGTTTACCACGGCGCATTTCAGCATCGTCAAAACAGGGCAGATCATCATGCACCAGCGATGCACAATGCAGCAGTTCAATTGCGGTTGCCGCAGCGTCTGCCATTGCAGGATTATCGTCCCCACAGGTCAGCGCCACGGAAAGACAGAGTTTCGGCCGGATGCGCGCCCCACCTGGAAATACTGCATACTGCATTGCCTGACCCAATTTTGGGGGCGAGCCCGGCGCGCGTGCCCGGGAAATCGTCTGTTCAATGCTGCGTTCAATTCGCTGTGCGATGTCCATGCCTACGCTCCCCACCAACTATCTCCCGATACCTCGCATAAACGGGACGGGTATTTGTGATCGTTTCGGGGCTCCTTAACCACTGTGGCAGCAAAGCCTTCCCGATAAGTGTCAACTATGATAGACATCATTTGTGTAAATAATCAACGACAAAGGAAAATAGTATGGCCGCCAACCCGGTCATCATTGTTGGCGCAGGGATCGCGGGACTCAGCGCGGCCATCGCATTGCTGGCACGGGGCGTCGAAGTGATTGTCCTGGAAAAAGAATCAGAACCCGGCGGAAAAATGCGTGAGATCGACGTGGAGGGCCAAAGAATTGATGCGGGCCCCACGGTGTTCACCATGCGCTGGGTCTTTGACCAGTTGCTGGCCAACACGGGCAAATCCCTGGATGATTTAATCACCTTACAAAAGGCGACAATTCTGGCCCGCCATGGCTGGAGCGATGGCAGTCGATTTGACCTGCATGCGGACCGCCAACAGGCGATTGATGCGATTGGGGGTTTTGCCGGTGCCGCAGAAGCCAGACGGTTTCGCGCATTTCTGGCCGATGCAGCCGATATCTACCGTCATGTCGGCCTGCCCTTCATGCGGGCGAAAGATACCAGTCTGGCAGCCATGGCGAAAACAACCGGCCCGGCGGGCGCGATGGCGCTGTTTCGCACCCAACCCCATAAATCGATGTGGGATGCGTTGGGAAAATATTTCAAGGATGCGCGGCTGCACCAATTGTTTGGGCGCTATGCCACATATTACGGATCATCCCCATTTCATTGCCCGCCCAATCTTAGCCTGGTTGCCCATGTGGAACAGGAAGGCGTCTGGTATATCAAGGGCGGAATGCACAAACTGGCCACTGCCCTTACCGGTTTAATCCGGGATCTGGGAGGATCAATTTCGTTTCGTGCCCATGTTGATTCGATATCGATAGAGAAAAACCGCACTTTCAACGTCACCCTGTCCACGGGCAAGACGGTGACGGCCCGCGCGGTGATCCTGAATTCAGATGCCGCCGCCCCGGCAGCAGGCCTTTTTGGAGGGGCCCTGAAATCCACTGGCGCCAAGCCAGCCATACGATCATTGTCCGCTATGACCTTTTCGACCCTGGCAAAAGTCGAAGGCTTTCCCCTGCATCGACACACCGTGTTCTTTTCAGATGATTACCGTGCGGAATTTGAGGCTATTTTTCAGCAGAGCACCATGCCGCGAAGCCCGACCACCTATATCTGCGCCCAGGATCGCAACGACGTCGATCCCGCCCCCACAGATCGAGAACGTCTGTTCTTTCTGATCAATGCGCCGGCCAACGGCGATACCCACATCTATTCACCAGCGGAGATCGAGCGATGCGCCGAGATGATGCAGACCCTTTTGGCGCGCTGTGGCCTGACCCTGTCAGCGCCGTCGGACGCGCAACAGGTCACCACGCCAACGGATTTCAACCACCTGTTCCCAGCGACCGGGGGGGCGCTGTATGGTCAGGCATCCCACGGCTGGGGCAGTTTCTTTGCCAGACCCGGACCCAAGACAAAGATACCGGGCCTGTATCTGGCGGGGGGCAGCGTGCATCCAGGATCGGGGATACCAACAGCCAGCCTGTCGGGACAGATGGCGGCCGATTGCCTGATGGCGGACCAAGGCTGGACATCAAGATAGGGTCCAATGGCTATGCCTGGTGGTATCTGGACGGACTCAGCGACGATGGCCGCCACGGCATAACCATCATCGCCCTGATCGGCAGTGTGTTTTCGCCATATTATGCCTGGGCCAGAGAAAAGGGACCGGTGCCTGCGGAAAATCACTGTGCCATGAATGTCGCATTGTATGGCCGTCCCGGATCCCGCTGGGCGATGACCGAGCGGGGGGCGAGCGCCCTGGATCGCGGCCCCACACATCTAAAAATCGGCCCCAGTTCCCTGCGCTGGGAGAACGGCACGGCCATTGTCGACGTGAATGAAATCGCAGTTCCCTTCCCCAGGCGCATTCGGGGCACAATCAGAATCACACCCATAGTGCTGAACGATCGGGACTTTACCCTGCACCGCAACGGTCAACATCATTGGGGACCGATCGCCCCCTGTGCCCGGATACAAGTGGAAATGACACATCCCGACCTGACTTGGGCAGGGTCCGGCTATATGGACAGCAACAGGGGCAGTGCCCCGCTGGAGGATGATTTTCAGGGTTGGGATTGGTCTCGGGCGGAACTGCCCAATGGGGATGCCGTGGTTTACTATGACCTGACCCAACGGGATCAGACCCGGCGCACCATCGCTCACCGATTTTTTGCCAAAGGGGGTAGTGCCGCAATTGATGCCCCGCCCAGAATACGACTACCCAATATAAACTGGCAGGTCGCGCGGATCACCCGCAGCGATGCGTCCAGCCGTGTTAAGCTTTTAAGAACCCTGGAAGATACGCCATTTTATGCGCGCTCCGCGATTCAAATGGGACTCGGGGGGGAGGTCGCAACCGGCGTACATGAAAGCCTGAACCTGGATCGCTTCAACCAGCGTTGGGTACAGGTTTTATTGCCCTTCCGAATGCCAAGACGCGCAAACTAGGCCAAAGGAACCAGAGATTCCGGCGCCCATCCAATACGCACCGGATTGCCTTCAGACAGGATGGGGCGACCGATAGCATTGCGCATCGATACCGTCACGGGCGCATCCCGGCCCGGCAATGCGACATCATAATATGTCATATCGCCAAAATAGGCCGCCTGTCTGATTTCACCCTGCAATTCGCGTTCTTCCGTATCGCCTGCATCAAACAGCAGGGTCAGGCGTTCAGGGCGTACCCCGACCGCAAAGTCGGAATCAAAGCGCAGATGATAGGGGTTTTTGATCGTGACCTTGCCAAAAATGGCGGCATCAACCGTCACAGCCTCTTCCGTCTGATCGACGACAGAAGCATCGATAATGTTCATCCCACCAATGAATTTCGCAACCGAAGAGCTGATCGGATTCTGATAGATGTTTTCGGGCGTGTCGCATTGACTGATCTTGCCACCAAACATCACGGCAATCCGGTCCGACATGGTCAGGGCCTCTTCCTGATCATGGGTCACCAGGATAAAGGTGATTCCGACCTGACGCTGTAACTGGCGCAATTCGACCTGCATATGCTCCCGCAGCTTTTTATCCAGCGCAGAGAGCGGTTCGTCCAGCAGCAGTACCTTAGGGCGCATGATCAGGGCGCGAGCCAAGGCGACCCGCTGGCGCTGACCACCGGACAATTCTGTAGACCGACGATGACCCAGCCCGCCCAGTCCAACCTGCTTCAGGGACTCTTCAACCTGACGGTCACGATCACTGGAACTTATGCGCTGTTTCCGCAATCCATAGGCGACATTCTGCGCCACGGTCAAATGTGGGAACACGGCATAAGACTGGAACACCATATTGGTTGGGCGTCGATTGGCGGGCACCCCCATCATAGGCTGGCCATCGATCAAGATCTTGCCTTCAGTCGGATCATCGAACCCGGCAATCAGGCGCAGCAACGTTGTCTTGCCACAGCCTGATGGTCCCAAAAGAGAGAAGAATTCCCCGCTTTTGATATCAACGCTGACGCCATCCAATGCCGCCACATCGCCAAAACGACGCCAGACCTGATCGATCTGGATAATCGGTCGACCACTCATAAGATGCTTCCTTCTATACCAGTGCGTCGTTGCGCACGCCGCCGCACCAATTCAGCGATGCATAGCAGCACAAAAGACGAGAACAACAGGATGCTGCCCAAGGCGACAACATTGGGGAGTTTGGCGATGAATCTGAGCTGTCCCCAGATGTAAATCGGTAAGGTCGGTTCTGTTCCTGTCAGAAAGAACGCGACGATGAATTCATCCAGGGAAATGGTGAAGGTGATCAACAGGCTGGATATGATCCCCGGCGCGACCATCGGCAGTGTGACCCGCAGAAAGGTCATAAATGGCCCCTCCCCCAGATCCATCGAGGCTTCCTCCAGACTTTCATCAAAGCCTTCAAAACTGGAAATCAAGACCGCCGTGGAGAACGGCACCGTCATTAAGATATGACCCAGGGTGACGCTGATCAGCGATAGGTTAAAACCCAGCCACAGGATCACCACCAACAATGAAATGGCCACGATGATCTCCGGCAGAACCAGCGGCAGCATGACAAAAGCGGTGATCGATTTCTTGGCAAAGAAATTATAGCGCGTCACGGCGCGTGCGGCGCATATGCCCAGCAATGTTGAGATAACCGCAGTCGACCAGCCAACCTGCATACTGTTGAAAAACGCCTGATGCATGGTCGTTTCAGACAGCAGGTTTTCGTACCATTGCAGCGTGAAGCCTTTCAACGGAAAGGCGACGATTGTGCTGTCATTGAATGAAAACAAAGGCAGGAACAGAACCGGCAGATAGAGAAAAAGCATGAAGGCGACCGCATAAAGCGTCAGAAATTTAAAACGCATGACACCCTCCCTGCCCAATGGTCATGATTGCGGTGCGTATCATCGCGCCCTCCCGCCAAGCCATTTCGCGAAAAAGACGAAGCCCGTCGCGACCAGCGTCACGGTCACCATGGTTGTCACAGCCAAAGCCGCCCCAAGGGGCCAGTTATTGGCCTTTCCGAACTGAACCTGAATCATATTGGCAATCATCAAACCATCCGTGCCACCAACCAGTTTTGGCGTCACGTAATCCCCAATGGTCGGGATGAACACAACAACCATGGCGGCCAGCACGCCCGGCAGTGACAGGGGCAATGTCACCCGCAGAAAACGACGGATCGGTCCATCCCCCAGATCGGTCGCGGCCTCAAGATAGCTGCGGTCGATCTTTTGAAGAGAGACATAAATCGGCAAAATGGCAAACGGCATCCAGGCATGGGACAGCGTCAGGATCACGGCATTCATATTATAGAGGATGAAATCAAGTGGCTCATTGATTAAGCCAATCTCCATCAGGCTGGTATTGACCACACCATTATAGCCCAGGATCAGTTTCCAGGCGAAGATACGCAGCAGATAGCTGGTCCAGAAGGGGATTGTGATCAGGAATATCCACAATGCCTTGCGCTGGTGAACATGGAAGGCAACGTAATATGCCAGCGGATAGGCCAGAATAACCGTCAGGAATGTCACCGACCCGGCCACGATCAGCGATCGTTGCAACAAAACCCCGTAAATCGGCTTTTCAAAGACTTCGCGATAATTCTGTAATGTCAGGGTGGTATCAATATCCAGATAAGTCTGGGTCCAGAAGCTGAATGTGATGATCACCCCGATCGGGACCGCCAGCAACAGCAGGGCAAAGATAAAGGACGGGCTCATCAAGGCAAAGCCACGAACCCCTTCACGCCGAAAGAACATCGATAATCCGCTGGCGTTAGACACGCTCACCGGCAATCACCTGATGTCACAATACAACGGTACCAATATTTATGTCGCTCCACTCGCTTCCCCCTGATATGGACCAACTCGACTATGGATTATCCCTGTTTCGACCCCATTGACGCATTTATTTTTGCCATCGTGTTTGGTTCTGGTTCCTGTGGCAAGCACATAACCGGAACCGCGGCGCGAAAAGCGTCATGATAACAGCGTACATTGTATTCCCGGTCTGACAAAATAATTCCATCATAGGCGCTGGATTCGGTTGCCTCGCAGGACCACTCGATCAATTGCGTATCCTCATCCTGGGTATCCCGGTCAATGCGTTCCGCCAGATAGCGCGACAGGCGCATTTCCCGCGTTTCATCCGCATATCGATAGGTTGCGCCACGCTGGACCGTGCGCCGCGCGGAAATCGGATATTCCTGATAGAAGATCACACTGGTCGGATAGAACCCGATCACAACATTCGGGAAAATCCCCAGATACAGCCATGCCTTCTGACTGTCTGGATTCAGATTTTCCATCACCGGCAGGATATTTTTGTAATTGCGCACACTCCAGCTTCGACCCGGATGGTCACTGAATTGCCCGAATGACCGGCTGGTACCATTGTTTAACGGCTCATCAAAATAGTTGCTGCCGTATAATTCCTGCAAACCCGGATGCGCCTTGGCGACATGATAGCCTTCATTATCGACATCCCGCACCGACTTCCAGTTCACCGCCATTTCATGCTGCCAGAACGTATCAGCAGCAGGCACCATGGTTGCCATCTTGTATTGCGCGACCTCTTCTTCATGCCGCGCAAAAATTGTCGCGACAGACGGCTGATCGCCCGGCAGGAATCGCAAAAAGACAAAGCCATGCCAGATTTCCATCTCAATTGGCTTTAGACCATGTTCAACGGGATCCAGCTTTGGCAGGCTGGATGGAACCGCCGGACTGCGCAGCGTGCCATCCAGATTATAGCTCCAGCCATGAAACGGGCAGGTGATCACGTGCGGGCATTCGCCCCGATCCCCGGCCAGAACGCGTGCACCACGATGACGACACAGGTTATGAAAGGCCCGAACCTCACCCTCTTTGTCGCGCATCACCAGGGCGCGCTCTCCGCACATATCGAAGGAGATATAGTCACCCGGATTAGGAACATCCGATATGTGACAGGCAATCTGCCAATGGCGCCGGAACAAGGCGTCCTTTTCCACCTCTGTCAGCTCATCACTGCCATAAGTCCAGGCCGGCAGGCCACTGCGGTCCCATTCTTTCGGGGCTCCCATAGCTTCAGCGGACGGTTTAACGATGGTATTCATAACGGATCGCCTTACTTTCATCTATATTTTTCTGAGCACTCATTTAAATTAACTCAGATTGCGGAATTTGTCACCCAAAATCTCGATACACGGTTCATTTGAGCGGTTATTCAAAAAAATGTTTGATGAATATGAATGTCATGCGTTATGCTAAATGGAGTAACGGATGGGGTCACCACACTGATAAACAAGTTGGCTGCCTGGGCATTTTGCGTGATGGTGCCACAAGATTTAAATCGGTGACCACATTGGTTCGCACAACGAACTGGAGCCTCCGTGACGAATATCGATTCGACTGCTGTCCCCGTGGCAGGTCTTGACAGCCGAAAGCGAAACCTGAGACGACAAAGACTGCTGTTGATTGGCCCGGCTGCCGGGGCGATTACAATATTTATGGTCGCGCCCTTGCTGCTGATGGCCTGGATTTCCATCCAGACCCGCGACTATTCCGGCAGTGTCGTTTGGAATAGTTACTCAATGGAAGCCTATATGCGCTTCATCTTTGAGCGGAACCTGGACGACACTCTGTCGCTGAATTTCGATTATCTGCTGATCATCTGGCGGTCCATGTGGCTGGCGGCCATCACGACGGCACTGTCGCTGCTGGTGGGGTTCCCGACCGCTATGTTCATGGCAACGCGACCGAAAAGCTGGCGTCCTGCCCTGGTCTTTTTGGTGACGGTGCCCTTCTGGACAAATCTGCTGGTGCGCAATTATGCCTGGATCCTGCTGCTGCGGGATCATGGGACAATCAATTCGGCCTTACTGGGCATCGGGATCATAAACGAGCCCCTGCCCCTGTTGCATAACAGCTTCGCCGTCTCAGTTGGCCTGACCTATTCCTTCCTGCCCTTTATGGTGCTGCCAATCTATTCCAGTCTGGAGAAATTGGATCTGCGCCTGGTGGAAGCCTCCTTTGATCTTTACGCGACCAGACTTCAAACCCTGCGCAAGATCATTCTGCCCGCCGCGATGCCCGGTATCATTGCTGGGTCTATCCTGGTCTTTGTGCCCTGTCTGGGATCCTATGTGACCCCGGAATTGCTGGGCGGCGGTAAAACCATGATGATCGGCAATCTGATCGGCCTGCAATTCGGGGCGGCGCGAAACTGGCCCTTTGGGGCGGCGCTGGGCTTTGGCCTTTTGGCAATGGTGCTATTGGCGATGACCCTATACGCGCTGAAGTCCGGAAAATCAAAACAGGGGATCAGTTTATGAGCCTTGTCACCGGCACGCTTGGAACGTTATTGCCCGGACGCCGCAAAGCAGGGGACGCCAATCATTGGCCTGGTCTGGCCTTTATGGCCTGTGTCTTCTTCGCCTATGTCTATCTGCCCATCGCGGTCCTGATCGCCTTGTCATTTAATGAGAATGAACTGGTAACCATCTGGACCGGATTTTCTCTGGATTGGTACAGGGTCGCTCTGCAGAACGAAGATATGCTGCGAGCGGCTGGCAATTCCCTTCTGATCGCTTGCGTTGCTTCTTTAGGGGCAACGTCGCTTTCCACCCTGGCGGCGGTGCAAATGGCGCGGGATCGTTTCAAGGGGCAAGGGGCCATGAATGCCCTGGTCGCCCTGCCGCTGACCGTACCGGAAATTGTGACCGCCGTGGCGTCCCTGCTGTTTTTCGCCACCCTTGGGATCACACAGGGGCTGATGACGGTCATGATCGCCCATACGGTGTTTTGCATCCCCTTTGCCTATCTGCCCATCCGGGCGAGGCTGGAAGGGCTGGACCCGCGCCTGTTCGAGGCCGCCAGCGACCTGTATGCAACCCCGGTTCAGACATTCCGGCGTGTGACCCTGCCCCTGATGATGCCTGGCATTCTGTCCGGGGCGGTCCTGGCCTTTATCATTTCACTGGATGATTTCGTCACCACATTCTTTGTGGGCGGCGCCGGATCAACAACATTGCCGATCTATATTTTCGGCCTGATCCGGGTTGGTGTTTCGCCAGAGGTCAATGCGATCTCTTCATTAATGCTGGTCGTCTCCGTAGTGATGGTATCGATTTCTCTCCTGCTCGGCAGAGGGCACGGGCGGGGGTAATATCCTTTCGAACACAGTCCTCATACCAATCACAACAGGGAGTATTGAACATGATGCGCGTATCAAAATGGGTTTTAGGCATGACCGCAGCGGTCGGCCTGACCTTTGGAGCGGTTGGCAGTGCGTCTGCCGATGGCGAATTGCATCTGTATAACTGGTCCAACTATTTCTCACCGGAGCTTCTGGAAAAGTTTGAGAAAGAAACCGGTATCAAGACGACAATGGACAATTATGCGTCCGAAGAAGACCTGCTGGCCAAACTACAGGCCGGCGGTGGCGGCTATGACGTGATCTTCCCTGGCCCAACGACCCTGGGCACGATGATCGATAAGGGACTGGTCGCGGATATCAAAGTCAACCAGATGGAAAACTTCAAAAACGTCCTGGGCCCGTTCCAGACGTTATCGGTTGATGCCGACCGCAGCTATTCTGCACCCTATATGTGGGGCACGACCGGGTTTACCTATGATCCGGCCATGGTTCCTGGCGGCACGATGGAAGAAAGCTGGGGTGAGTTGTTCAAGCCAAAGGATGAGCTGAAAGGCAACATCGCCATGTTGAATGAAATGAGCGATGTCTGGAATGCGGCTGCCTATTACACGGGTGTCAGCAAATGCACCGAAGACCCTGCGGAAGCCCAGAAAATCCTGGATGTTCTGATGGCGCAGAAACCGTTTGTGAAGGTCTATTCCAACGACGGCACCATTGATCGCATGTCGGCCGGTGAAGTGGCTGTGCATATGCAGTGGAATGGCGCCGCGCACCGCGTGAAGGCTAACAAGCCAGGCGTTGTCTATGTGTATCCGAAAGAAGGCGTGACCTTCTGGACCGATACAATGGCGGTGCCTTCGAATGCACCGAACATGGATAACGCCAAAACCTTCATCAACTGGATGCTGCTGCCGGAAAATGCCGCTGCTGCGTCCAACTATACCGGTTACTCAAATGCAATCATCGGGTCCGGGGAATTTCTGAACGAATCACTGTCCTCCGATCCGGCAGTGAATATGCCTGAAGAATTTGCTGATCGTTTGTCAGGGTTTGAGGTTTGCAGCGATGCATCCAAGAGCCTGCGCGAACGGGTTTGGACCAAGCTGAAGTCCTAACCGGTACTGTTTGCATTCAGGACCGCCCGGCAGAAATGTCGGGCGGTTTTCTTTTGGGATGGTTTTATGATTTCGCACTTAAGCTTTCGGCACGGGCCAGGATGCCATCGGCACGAGATGGATAGACCGTCGCCAGAAAGCGCGCCAACAACATGCGCCCGGATTCCAGATCCATAAAACCAGGCGTCACATGCATCCGTGTCCACATCCCATCGGTCATCGTATCCAAAACATCTGCCACCGTGACAGGCGTCCAATAATCCCCGACCATCATGGGAGCCGCCGCCTCACAAAAACCGATCAGCGTTTCATAGCGTGCTCGGTCATATGCCTCGCAAATCTCAGCAAATTTGGGGCGGGCGACCGCCTCCCCCCAATAGGAATTCCACAGCGTCAAATTTCGCGTATTACAGATTTTCGGATCAACATCTGCGAAAACCAACGCCATCAGTTTTTCCAGGGGATCATCCGGTGCGTCTGCCAACGCCTTGTGCCAATGGTCATCATATTCGTGATAGTGATGACGCAGCGTTTCAATCAGCAGGTTTTCCTTGCTCTTGAAGTAAAACACCGCAACGCCCTGAGAAAGGCCGGCAGAAGCAGAAACAGTCGCCAAAGTCGTCGCAGACATACCCAGATGAACGATAGAATGAATTGCGGCTTCGACCAATTGACGGCGCCTGCGATCTGCATTTTCCGTCTGTTCACCCCTCGGTCGACCGGGTGGCTTTTTGGGCTGCACCTCTGCCATCTGAACGCAACACTCCCTTTCAAATGGATGTGGATCATTATCCTGTTGTGGCAAGAATAGCACTTATTCGCGCGAAAGCGACAGGGCGTCTTTGCCCCACAAGGGCAAAATGATCAGAAAGAAGAGGATGGTACGGGCGGTCGGACTCGAACCGACACTCCAGAGGAACTGGATTTTGAATCCAGCGCGTCTACCAATTCCGCCACGCCCGCAGGGAATGGTGGCTATCTACAACGCCGATACGCCTAAGACAACCGAAAAACTTTTGTACTGAATATGACATCCTCCTTGTCTTGCCCCAATCAATTCCTTGATCTCGGTCTCAGGCAGGGTAGGGTCTTGGTCTGAACCGCGAGCCAAATTCAGACATATGCCGGGGGGGACGGAAAACCTGTCGCCAATCCCTCCCTGCTATACTAAATTCCAATGAAAAAGGGGGGCGGAACCAAAGGAAACCATGACACAGTCCGAACAGGAAAATAATCATCGGGAGGCTGGGCGTCGCGATGAAGACCACATATCTGCCACCTTGCGGGAAGCCGCCTGTGAAATCGATCAGGGGCTGTTGGTCATCGACGCCGATATGAATGTGGTTTTTGCCAATCCCCCGTATTTGAAAATGAACGAATTGCCCGTGGATTGTCCGTTCACACAAGAGGGACAACCCTTTGAGCGGTTGCTTGATTTCATGGCGCAAGAAGGAAAGTTCGGTCCCGGTGATACCGCAGTACTGGTCGCACAACATTTGAAACCGGCCCAGGAGCGAACAAATTTTGACTTGGACCGCACCCAGCCAAAAGGCGGCGTCATGCATGTGACCGGTGTCGCCCTGAAGAATGGCGGATATGTCTATACGTTTAACGACGTAACAGACCGGGTCGCAGAACAACAGCGCCTGGATCGGCTGGTCCAGGAACAGACAATCGAGCTGCAAGAAGCCAACAAGCAGCTGACAGATGGCATTGAATATGCGCGGTTGATCCAAACGGGAATTTTGCCCAACCGCAGCTTTTTCGAGACCCATTTGGGGGATCATTTTCTGTTGTTCCGCCCGGTGGATATCGTCGGGGGCGATTTTTACATCGGTGTTCGCACGGATTTCGGTATCTATGTCGGATTAGGCGACTGCACCGGACATGGGATTCCAGGTGCCATGATGACGATGATGGCCGCCTCTGTCTGTCGCCGCGCGATCAATGATACCGGCGTGGGCGGACCTGTAGCGGTAATGATGGCAGTGGACCGCATTGTGCGCACCAATCTGCATCAAACCGGCGCGCAGGTCGGTCCGGATAACGGGCTGGAACTGACTCTGTGCCTGATAGAGCCTGAATTCAAACGTATTCGTTTGGCCAGTGCCGGCCTGGAAAGTTTTGTACAAAGCAAAGGCAAAATTGAGCGAATTCGAGGCAGCAAGCTGGGCCTGGGATATGGTCGACAGGCGACATCCGCCGCAACCTTGCAGGAAACAGTTCTTTCCGCCAAGGAAGCAGAGCGTATCTTCCTGTCTTCCGATGGGATCCTGGATCAGTCCGGCGGCGAAAAAGGGTTTGGCTTTGGGCGGCGGCGCTTGGTCGAGGCATTGGGCGAGAATGTGGAAAAGCCAATAGAAGATCAGGGGCAGGCCTTGTTACAGACATTGGAATCCTATCGGGGAAACTACCCGCAGCGGGATGACTTAACCGTTCTTGGCTTCTGTCCGCTACAGCCGTAACCTTTGTGATACACGGATGTTAAATCGGGAGTTTTTGGGGGCGCGCAATGAACCATGACGATATGAAAGCCTTGCGGGCTATTTTTGAACGCTGTCATATTGTGATCAGTTTCAACGGTCCCTTTTCACAAAGCGTGATTGAAGAATTAGGGGAAGCCATACAGCGACACCTTGAATCCCAGACACAACCCCGCAAGCGCATTGCTGACGTTTTTGCTGTATATATAGAAACAACGCAGAATATCAGACATTATGCGGAAGCGGTGGGACACAATAAAGCCGATGTCGCCCGATTGAACGCCGGCACGGTTTTGATCGCGCGCGAGGGGGATCATTATACTGTGGTTTCTGGAAACCTGGTCCGTCGGGAGGATGTTCCTGCCCTGACGGCCAGGCTGGACGAAGTAATTGCGCTGAATGATGCCGACCTTAAGGCCGCATATAAAAGCCAATTGCGCGCCCCGCTGGAAGACGAGGCAAATGGGGCGGGGCTGGGATTCTTGCAAATGGCGCGAAAAGCCTCCAAACCCTTGAGCTACAGTGTATCAGATGGAGATGAGGTTTATTCCTTCTTCAATCTGACAGTCACAATTTAGCGTTTTGAGAGAGCAGGAATCAGGATGGTTGAGCATATAAAAATCATGGGGACCAGATCCTCTCCCACCGTTGAGTGCAACCCGGAAACGCTGGTATTGCACCTGGCTGGAGAGTCCTATCCGGAAAATACCTTCGATTTCTATAAACCCATCGCCGCATGGCTTGAATCCGTGTTGGATCAGGATGATGACGACCGTCCCGTTACATTAAATGTTGAACTGGCCTATCTGAATACGGGAAGCATAAAATCCATGATGGACATGCTAGACAGGCTGGACGAAGCGCACGAAGATGGGCGCGTGGTTAAGGTCATTTGGTTGTGTGATCCAGACAATGAACGCATCATCGAACTCGCGGAAGAATTACTGGAAGATGTCTCGCTGCCCTATCAAATCATCACCGACTGACGGGTCCAACCGCATTGCCTGATCGGAGGCTTTTTTGGCAGACCAGAACAGGACCGATTCCCGTATCAACGCCTTGATCGCGCGGTTAGACGGCCTTGACGGTGCCGATGCGGATGACTTGCGCGCTGAAATTGATTGGCTGGTCGGTCGCTATCGCCGCCTTGATCGAAACCTCAATAAGATATCGCGCATGAGCGACCGGCTGCAGGCCGAAATCATGCAGTTAAATGATAAGCTTCGCGCGGCGTCCATTACCGATCCGCTGACTGGGTTGATGAACCGTCGCGGGGCGCATGATGCCCTGCAGGTGGAAACCAAGGCGGCGCATGCTGGCCATTCACAGGGGTTCTGTCTGGCCCTGATCGACATCGATTTCTTTAAGGCCGTGAACGATACGCATGGTCACGATGTCGGTGATGAGGTCCTGGTCAATTTCTCCGCACGATTGTTAAGCACGATGCGAGAGACCGACTTGATCGCCAGATGGGGCGGAGAAGAATTCCTGATCCTGATGCGCGAAGCCAGTTTGGCGGACGCCATGGCCCTGTTGGAAGGATTTCACGAAGCCTTGCGCAGCCGCCCCGTCAAAACCGCGATCGGCCCCCTGACCGTGACAGCCAGTTCCGGCCTGTGCCAATATCACCCCAACGATCATGGCTATGACAGCACCGTATATCGGGCTGATCACGCGCTATATGCGGCAAAGGACGCCGGGCGTGATCAGTGGCTGTTAGCGGACGATCCCAAATGTGACTGATTCAAATCAGCACCCATATAAAAACAGAGGAAACCCAAATGGCAAAAAGTGTAATTATTACCTGCGCTGTTACCGGTGGCATTCACACCCCCACCATGTCGGAATATCTGCCGATCACGCCGCAGGAAATTGCCGATGATGCGGTGGCGGCCGCAGAAGCCGGGGCGTCCATCCTGCATCTGCATGCGCGCAATCCGGACGACGGTCGCCCGACGCCGGACCCAAAAGTATTCATGGAATTCCTGCCCCGCATCAAACAACAGACTGATGCCGTTGTGAATATCACAACAGGCGGTGGTCTGGGCATGACCCTGGATGAACGACTGGCCGCCGCCCGTCAGGCCAGTCCAGAAATGACATCCCTGAATATGGGGTCGATGAATTTCGCATTGTTCCCGATCCTGGATAAGATCAAGGATTTCAAGCATGCCTGGGAACCGGAAATGCTGGAAATGACCCGCGATTTCATCTTTCGCAACACCTTCAAGGATATCGAATATATCCTGAAAGACCTGGGCGAAGGCCATGGCGTTAAGTTCGAATTCGAATGCTACGATGTTGGCCATTTGTATAACCTGGCGCATTTCGTAGACCGGGGCTTGGTGAAACCACCCTTCTTTGTGCAAACCATTTTCGGCATTCTGGGCGGCATTGGGGCCGATCCGGAGAACCTGATGCATATGCGCAGGATTGCGGACAAGCTGTTTGGCGAGGATTATGAATGGTCCATCCTGGCCGCCGGGCGCCATCAGATGCCCTTCGTCACCCAGGGGGCCATTCTGGGCGGCAATGTGCGGGTTGGTCTGGAAGACAGCCTGTATCTGGGCAAGGGTGAACTGGCGAAAAGCAACGCGGATCAGGTCAAGAAGATCCGGCGCATTGTGGAAGACCTGTCCCTGACCGTCGCAACACCACAAGAAGCCCGCAAACGATTAGGCTTGAAGGGTGGCGACCGGGTGAATTTCTGATCTAACGATAGGAGGGCACTATGGTCTATCCGACGCCAGAGTCTCTGGACCGCGTTGCTGTCATCGGGACAGGAACGATTGGTGCAAGTTGGGCAGCCCTGTTTTTGGCGCGGGGCATGGCGGTCAACGCCTATGACCCGGAGCCAGGCGCCCGCGACGCCCTGCAAAGCTATATTAAACGTGCATGGCCCGTGTTGAGTGAATTGGGCGTGATTGTTGCGGGGGCCGACCAGACCGCGATTGATTTTTATGAGGACCCGGCACAAGCCGTCCGCGACATCGCCTTCATTCAGGAAAGCGTTCCCGAACGACTGGATGTCAAACACGCCCTGTTTCGAGCCATGGAGCCCGGAATGGCAGCGCATGCGATCCTGGCGACCAGCTCGTCCGGTCTGTTGTTAAAGGATATGCAAAAGGGACTAAAGCAGCCGGAACGTCTGGTCCTGGCCCATCCGTTCAACCCGCCGCATCTCATCCCCCTGGTGGAGCTGTTGGGCAATAAGCAAACGGACCCTGCCGCCGTTGACTGGTGCCAAGACTTCTTTGAAAACCGATGCGGCAAAAAGACAATCCGGGTGCTGAAAGAAGTCCCCGCCCATGTCGCCAACCGATTGCAGGCCGCCCTGTGGCGCGAAGCCATCCATCTGGTCCTGGAAGGGGTTGCCTCTGTTGAGGATATCGACAAGGCCGTAGTACACGGGCCCGGTCTGCGATGGTCCGTGATGGGGCCGCATATGCTGTTTAATCTGGCCAGTGGCGGCAAGGGTATGGAAGTTTTCATTGAACGCTTTGGCCCCAGCTTTTCCGTTTGGTGGGACAGTCTGGGGCATCCGGATCTGACGCCGGAAACCGCATCGATCCTGGCCGAAGGGTGCCGCGCAGAAGAAAACGGGCGATCTTTTGAGGCATTAAGCGCCGAGCGAGACGAGAAACTTGTCGCCGTGCTGAAGCAATTCAATACATCTGAAAAATAGGACATGCATCATGATGGCAGTTATTTTTGAAGTGGAGCCTCAGGACGGTCGCATGCCCGACTATCTGGAGATAGCCGCCGATCTCAGGCCTCTACTCAATCAAATTGATGGTTTTATCTCCATCGAAAGATTTGAAAGTCTTGTGACGCCGGGGAAAATCCTTTCCCTATCCTTTTGGCGCGATGAGGCCGCCATTCAGGAATGGCGGCAGCTTGAGAAACATCGCAAAGCCCAGGCAATAGGCCGGGGTGAGATGTTCCGGGACTATCGCTTGCGTGTCGCGGAAGTCCATCGGGACTATGGCATGACGGACCGCGCGCAGGTGCCAGAGGATTCGAAAATCAGGCATGACCGGTAAATCACACCACACGCCCCTTGATCGGTCGCAAAAAAACAGCTTATTGTTGGAATTACAATTAGCGCCTGTAATTTTTCGACTGTAAATTGAATTGGGTATTATGATAGGGGAACAACCAAAAGGCGGCATATATAATATTGACGGTGACCATCCCTGCGAAAGAGAACACCTTTTAATTGATCTGGCCTATGATAGTTCGCGATTTAAAGACATTCTGTCGCTGTGGACATCGTTGCGCACAGAAAACGCGCTACCAACAAAATCCGACTTTTCTCCCCATGCCTTTAACCGAAGCGCGCTGCCGTATCTTATTCTAATTGACGTAGAGCATGACCCTCTGCGTTTCCGCTATCGACTGACCGGAACCATGGCGGAAAGCATTCAGAACGCGAACCTTACGGGCCACTACGTCGATGATCAGGAGCCTATAAAGCTGCGCGACTTGCTGCAAACTGATCTGGAGGAACTGGTGCGGTCGAAGACACCGCAGCATGTCCGATTGACGTTCACCAACATTGCCGGATATCCTCGTCGCTTGCAAATTCTGCGCCTGCCGCTGAGCAAAAATGATCAGGAAAGCCCGGGGGAAGTTGACCATATCCTGGTGGTGGTCCAATTCGAGTCGGGCGAGTAAGCACGCCCTATTCTATCACAACCAACAGATCCTTGGCGTCCACCTGCGTGCCGGCCTTCGTCGCGACGCGAGAGATTGTGCCTGCCTTCGGCGCGGTGATGGATGTTTCCATTTTCATCGCCTCCAGCGTCAACAACACATCCCCTGCCCGAACCTTCTGACCTTCGTTGACCGCCACCATCGCAACCAGTCCCGGCATTGGTGCGGGAACATGATTTGTGTTGGACATATCAGCCTTGTCATTCACCGGCGCTGTCGAGGCCACAGCCTTGTCCGCAACCCGAACCACACGCGGTTGACCATTCAATTCAAAGAAGATTTCCCGCTCGCCCTTCTGGTCCGCCTCCCCGACGGCCATAAGACGAATGACCAGCGCCTTGCCCGGATCCAACTCCACGGTGATTTCATCGCCCGGTTTCATGCCATAGAAGAATATCGGGGTCGGTAACACATCCAGGCGACCAAATTCCCGGCGATGTTTGGCGAAATCTGCGAAAACCTTCGGATACATGATGTGGGATGCAAGGTCCGAATCGCTGACCTGTCGCTGGGCGGCTTTTTGCGCCTCGCTGCGTTCTTTCTCAAAATCGATAGCAACCAGATGTTTGCCGGGCCGATCCGTCTTTGGCGCTTCGCCCTTCAACGCCTTTTTCTGTAAGGCCTGTGGCCATCCACCAGGCGGTTGCCCCAGATCCCCTCGCAGCATTGCCACGACCGAGTCCGGGAAGGTGATATCGATATCTGGATTGGTGACATCCTCTGGCGAGATGCCGCTGGACACCATGTAAAGGGCCATATCGCCCACAACCTTGGAAGACGGTGTCACTTTCACGATATCGCCGAACAGCTGATTGACTTCCGCATACATGCGGGCAACCTCATGCCAGCGTTCGGCAAGCCCCAGCGACCGGGCCTGTTCTTTCAAATTTGTAAACTGGCCGCCTGGCATTTCGTGCAGATAAACTTCTGACGCACCGGCCCGAAGATCCGGTTCAAAGGCCGTATACTGCACCCGCACGGCTTCCCAATAATCAGAAAATGCCCGGATAGTCGCCGGATCCAGACCGGTTGCACGATCCGTATCCTGCAACGCCATCGCGATAGAGCCCAAATTCGGCTGGGACGTTAGGCCCGAAAAGCTGTCCATCGCCGCATCGACGGCATCCGCACCAGCCTCGCACGCCGCCAATACCGTCGCCGCCGCGATACCAGACGTATCATGAGTGTGAAAATGGATCGGCAGTCCGGTTTCTGCCTTCAATGTCTTCACCAGAGTTCGGATCTGCGCCGGGCGGCACAGGCCCGCCATATCCTTTATGCCCAGAATATGCGCGCCATGGGACTTCAGCTCTTGCGCCAATGTGACATAGTAATCCAGGTCGTATTTCGGGCGGCTTTTGTCGAACAGATCCCCGGTATAACAAATCGCCGCCTCGCACAGGCGGTCGGTTTTCAACACCGCATCCATCGCGACCTTCATATTATCAGCCCAGTTCAGGCTGTCGAAGACACGAAAGACATCCATACCCGCATCGGCCGCTTTTTCGACAAAGTACTGCACCGCGTTATCCGGGTAATTGGTATATCCCACGGCATTGGACGCGCGCAGCAACATCTGTAACAGCACATTGGGAACCGCCGCACGGATATCAGCCAAACGGTCCCAGGGGTCTTCCTTCAGGAATCGCATCGCGACATCAAACGTCGCCCCGCCCCAGCATTCCAGAGAGAAAAGTTCCGGCAGTCTCCTGGCATAGGCATCGGACGCCTTAACCATGTCATAAGACCGCATACGCGTCGCCAACAGGGATTGGTGCGCATCGCGCATCGTCGTATCAGTGATCAAAACTCGTTGTTCGGCCAGCATCCAATCGCGAAACCCTTCCGGACCCCGCTCGTCCAATATCTGCTTGGTCCCTTTAGGTGGTTCCCCAAAGACGGTGATGGGTACAACTGGCTGCAAGGCATGGGCTGGCGGTTTGGGGCGGCCCGCGACCTCTGGATTTCCATTCACGGTAACATCGGCGATAAAGCGCAACAGCTTGGTCGCCCGATCGCGCCGCTTGGGAAAATGGAACAGGGACGGGGTCGTATCGATAAAGCGCGTGGTGATATTGCCACTGGCGAAGTCCGGATGGTTGATGACATTTTCCAGAAACGCCAGATTGGTCGCGACACCCCGAATGCGAAATTCCTTCAACGCCCGATCCATACGGCGCACCGCCGCCTCTTTCGTAGCCGCCCGGGCCGTGACCTTTTCCAGCAAGCTGTCATAATAGCGTGTGATCACCGCACCGGAATAGGCCGTACCGCCATCCAACCGGATGCCGAACCCCGTTGCCCCCCGATAGGCAGTGATACGACCATAATCAGGGGTAAAATTCGATTCAGGGTCTTCCGTTGTGACCCGGCATTGCAGGGCATGTCCATTCAGGAAGATCGCATCCTGAGGCGGGACACCGGTTTCTTCCTCATTCCCGATATGACCGCCCAGCGCGATCAGGATCTGCGCCTTGACGATATCGATACCGGTCACTTCCTCCGTCACCGTATGTTCGACCTGAACACGGGGATTGACCTCGATAAAATAGAATTCACCGGTATCGGAATCCATCAGGAATTCAACTGTGCCAGCGCCGATATAACCAGCCTCCCTACACAAATTCAGGGCCGACTGACATATCCGTTCCCGCGTGGCGGAATCCAGATAGGGGGCCGGGGCGCGTTCCACCACCTTCTGATTGCGCCGCTGGACGGAGCAATCCCGCTCGAACAAATGCACCAGATTGCCATGGCTGTCGCCCAGGATCTGCACTTCGACATGACGGGCGCGCTGTACCAGTTTTTCCAGATAGACTTCGCCATTGCCAAAAGCGGCTTCCGCCTCTCGCCGTCCGGCATTAACCTGTTCTTTCAACTTGCTGGCATCCTCGATCACGCGCATGCCGCGACCACCGCCCCCCCAACTGGCTTTCAGCATGACGGGATATCCGACATCTTCGGCCATTCTGGCGCATTCATCCATATCATCCGGCAGGGGATTGGTTGCTGGCATGACCGGCACACCCGCCTTCACCGCCATATGGCGCGCAGAAACCTTGTTGCCCAGCGACCGCATCACATCCGGCGGTGGCCCGACAAAGATCAGGCCATTTGCGGCGCAGGCTTCGGCGAAATCAGGGTTTTCAGACATAAACCCATAGCCAGGATGAATAAGCGTCGCCCCTGATTTCTTCGCGACCCGAATGACCTCTTCGATGGTCAGATAGGCCTTCACCGGTCCCAGCCCCTGACCGATGTGATAGCTTTCATCCGCCTTGAACCGGTGCAGAGACAGCTTGTCTTCTTCCGCATATAACGCGACGGTGCCAAAGCCCAGTTCCGTGGCTGCCCGCATTACACGAATGGCAATTTCGCTGCGATTGGCGACCAAAACCTTTTGCGGCGGTTGTGCTTTTTGCGTCGGCATGATCTTCCCCCAAACGATGCGTACAGTTACAAACTGTCGCATCTTAATAGCGTATTGTGCAACTGCGAAAGCAGACTGAATAGGATCAGGAAAGGTCAGAATTACTGAGTTACGCGCCCGTCTTTATCGTAGCCCTGGGCCTGCATTGCATCGCCGGCAATCTGCCAGAAAATATCCTGCTGGGCTGGCGTCAGTTCAAGCCGCCATTGCGCCTCAACACCGCAGCGAAAGAAACTGCTGTCATCGGTCTGGCCCGCGTCACGCCCACCAGACAGAGCCTTAAACGATGTTGCCGCACAACATTCAGCAACTGTATCAGGGTCCGCCTTAACGCCCAACCAGGCAAAGACATCCGCCATGATCGGCTGTGGACTATGCAGTAAATCTTCATAATGAATTTGTCTGAATTGCGTTGGATAGGTCTTCTGTGACGACACCGCGATCGTCTGAGCATTCGCCCAGATTTTCGCGATCTCGGGCATGAAATCATCCAATGTGGGGAACTGATCCTTAAAAGCCTGCGCATTCCGCCGCATATTTTCATGCCAAGTCGAAACCGCCATATCGCGACCATCCCGCACCAGGTTCAGAATTTTTGCTTCCGGGAAAATCTGAAGAGCCGTTTCCGTCGACTGCAGGGTCGGGGGGTTCTTTTCTGCCACCACCCGGATTTCTGGACGATCCCCATATGTCGCTAATAGCGCCAGCACCGATTGCCGTAACAGATACTGAACATGGGGCAGATTAAATTGGGGGAATATCGGATAATCTGAAAATTTGGTCGCATTCTGGCGCAGCACAAATTTACTGGTTTCCTGGCATACCTGCTGTAGCGCACCCGCATAGACATTAAAGAAGCACCCTTCCCCCCGACAGACGATCTGGGGATGATGATCCAGCCATAACTGCGTCCAGGTGGTGCCGGACTTGACCGCCCCACAGACAAACAATATCTGTTTGTCGGATAAACGCGCGATAGACGCTTCAACATCTTGCCATTCTTGTGGGTAAATCAAATCCTTCATTATATTCAATCCCCCTAGAATGTCATGATACCGGCCAAGTCCCGATGTGACCACCCCTCGTCAAACAGCCCAAAGCGCGCTAGGTTAAGGGTATGATAGATACATCTGTAAAGGTGAAGCGGCAGCGCCAGATCATTGATCGCCTGACCCTTCAGGAAGAAATGTCGAACGCCGTGGCCAATGTCCAGGGCGAGGCTCAGGCGCGCGCGGCGTGGCTTGGCATCCTGAAAAATGCCCTCTCTAAAGGTCGCGAAGAAATCCGAACCCGGTTCTTTGAGGATCAGGACGGGGCGGCCTGTGTCGCGGGCAACTGCTTCCTGATCGACCAGATTCTGCGTGTGCTGTATGACAGCATTTCCAAGCATATTTATCCGGCCCCCAATCCAACCGATGCCGAAATTATCAGCATCATTGCCGTAGGCGGCTATGGTCGGGGCGAATTGGCCCCCCAATCCGATGTGGATCTTTTATTCCTGCACAATCGAAAACCAGCCGCGCGCGTCGATCAGGTAGTCGAAACCATTCTCTATACCCTATGGGACATCGGGCTGAAGGTTGGGCATTCCACCAGGTCCGTTGATGAATGCCTGCGCCAGGCAAAGGCTGATTGGACAATCTGCACCGCCTTGCTGGAGACGCGCTATATCTGGGGTGATAAGTCCCTGTTCTCTGAGCTGCGCACGCGCTTTCGCAAATCGATTGTCGCGGGACGGGAGATGGATTTCCTGGAAGCCAAACTGGCTGAGCGCGATGAGCGGCACGAACGCATGGGCGACAGCCGCTATGTGCTGGAACCCAATATAAAGGACGGCAAGGGCGGATTGCGGGACCTGCACGCCCTGTATTGGAGTGCAAAGTTCCTATATGGCGTGGAAGATATCGCCGAGATGATCGAAGAAGGTGCTCTGACCAAAACCGAGGTCGCACGCTTCGCCAAGGCGCAATTCTTCCTTTGGTCCGTGCGATGCCACTTGCATTACCTGACGAACCGGCCAGAGGAACGGATGACCTTTGACGTGCAACCGGAACTGGCCAATCGGATGCTGTATAACGACCGTGCCGGGGGCAGCGGCGTTGAACGCTTCATGAAGCATTACTTTCTGGTCGCCAAGGATGTTGGGGATCTGACCCGCATCTTCCTGGCCGCCTTTGAAGCTGCCCAGAAGCGGCGGTCCATTTTCCGCCTGCCTGCGAAATTCTTTCAGCGCGATGCGGAAGGATTCCCGCTTGAAGGCCAGCGCATCACCATTGCCGATAAAAAGGTCTTCCGGGAATCGCCCCTGGAGATGTTGCGCATCTTCAAGGTCGCAAATGAAACCGGCCTGGCCCTGCACCCGGACGCACTGACGGCCGTCACCCGATCTTTGAGCAAGGTCAATGCCGCCTTTCGCAATGATCCAGACGCCAATCAGATGTTCATGGAAATTCTGTGTGCGAAAGAATCACCGGACCTGACGCTGCGCGACATGAATGAATGCGGCCTGTTGGGTAAATTTGTGCCTGATTTCGGCCGCGTGGTCGCCCAGATGCAATATGACATGTACCATGTTTACACGACCGACGAGCATACGATCCGCGCGATCGGAATCCTGAACAAAATTGAACGCGGCCTGTTGACCGAAGAACATCCGGTCGCCTGTAAAGTTATCCATCAGATCCAGTCCCGCAATGTGTTATACGTCGCAACCTTGCTGCATGACATAGCGAAAGGGCGCGGTGGCGACCATTCGGAATTGGGCGCGAAGGTTGCACGCAAACTGTGTCCCCGTCTGGGCATGAACGAGGCTGAAACCGACACGGTGGCGTGGTTGGTCCTGCACCATCTGGCCATGTCCATGACCGCCACCAAGCGGGACCTGGAAGACCCGAAAACCATCACCGACTTTGTCGCCCTGGTGCAATCACCTGAACGGCTGAGGCTTTTATTGTGTCTGACAGTTGTCGATATCAAGGCCGTGGGCCCGAATGTCTGGAACAATTGGAAGGCGACGCTGCTGCGCGATCTGTTCTATCGCGCTGAAGAAGTCATGGCGGGGGCGTCCGCCTCCGAAGGGCGCATCCTGCGCGCCGCTGCGGCAAAGACCCGTCTGGCGGATCGATTGTTGGAGGATGGCTGGGATCAGGCAGATATCGACGCGCATCTGAAACGCGGTGGGAAAGGATATTTCCTGGCGCTGGATCTGGACACGCTGGCCCACCATGCCCGTCTGGTGCGCGGCGCGGAAAGGCATCGCGACGAATTAACCCTGGATACCCGTGTTGATGAGGAAAAGTCGGTTACGGAACTGACCGTCTACTGCCTGGACCATCCTGGTCTGTTCGCCCGATTATCAGGTGCTATTGCATTGGCGGGCGCAACTGTGGTGGATGCCAAAATCAGCACGTTGAAAGACGGCATGGCTTTGGACACATTTCTGATTCAAGATGCCGAGGGCGGCACATTCTCTCGCCCGGACCGGTTGGCCCGCCTATCTGCCATGGTGAAACAATCCCTGGCGGGCGAAATTCGTCCCCTGGATGAATTGATGAAACGGGCGAAAGTCTCGCTGCCATCGCGCACGCGGGTATTTACCGTCCCGCCCCGTGTCTTGATCGACAATCGCGCATCGGCAACCCATACGGTGATCGAAGTCAACGGGCGCGACCGACCGGGCCTGTTGTATCGGATCACATCCGCCCTGGTGGAACAGCGCCTGCAAATCGCGATTGCAAAGATTTCCACCTATGGCGAACAGGTCGTCGACGTCTTTTATGTGAAGGATACATTCGGCCTGAAGGTGGAACATGCCGGTCGCCTGGACCAGATCCGCCAGGCCCTGCGCTATGCCCTGCTGGAGGCAGAGGCCCAAACCGCACCGCCCCCCACCAAACACGCCCGCAAGGCACTGGCCAAAAAAACCGCCAAACGCGCCGCCAACCCAAAGGCTCAAGCGGCGGAGTAAGGTTATCAGCGCGGTTTCTTAAACTTCCGCGCCCAATTCATTAAATCAATCTGTTCACTGGACAGCAGTTTCAGGGCGCTTGGTTCCGCTGTTTCTGTAAAGATTACTGCGTTCAAACAGTCCCACCGCGCATTGGGTACGATCAAACCATCAAACCCTAGAAAGCAGGCTGCATCCCCAATTTCCTGGCATCGTTGATAGTGCAGAGATCCATAGGTTTTAATATCTACGTCCAACGCTGCCAAGGCCGTCATATCACCCAACCGAAGAGTCCGTTTCAACTGTGCGCCAAGGTGATGCCGCTCAAACACCAATTTTGAGGGGAAGACAGGTTCGCGGGATAAATGAAATTGCATCTCAGCCGCCGCACCATTGGGATCAAGCGAACAATACAGAACATCAAAACGACCAGGATCCCATCGCCCACCAGAGGCATGCCCTTGGAGCGGATCACGCCCCTGTCGACACACACGCCAAAGCGGGCCCTCATAGCCGATCCGTGGCAAAGCGTCTATTGCATCCAAAAGCACAATGTCGCGGGCATGGGTGAATGTCATGCGCAGCGATTCTACAGATAAGCGCCCGCATCCAGCCGCTCAATCACAGCCAAGACCGGTTCCACCTTACCATCCCGAATTAAATCAATCGCCCGCGCGCCGTCCAAAAGTGGATGACGGGCATGCAACCAAAGGCGCGCCTCATCCGGCGTATAGAAATCTGAGAGTCGTTCCACAACATAACGCAAATCAGCGATCATGGCCTGGATGGGGAGAGGGGGGCTTCCCTTATCATGGGACCAACGCGACACGGTAGCCGCAGATGCATCCACGATATTAGCCAAATCTGTACCCTTCAAACCCCCGACCCGCTTTAAATCGTCCAAAATTTTTACCAGCGCTACGCTCATCATCGTCACTTTCATATGGGCAGCTTCCCCATGATATTTAGTTTTTCTTGCATTAAAGTCAATTGGTGAAAGAAAAATGGAAGATTTAGTCTATAATTTCTTTCCCATTCAGCCTCTTTCCCACACTCGCCAGGACGGTCGAATCCGGCTAATGCTGCTGCTTCTTGCGGTTGGAGGAAGTGTATGGCGTTGATGCGGTCCATTGCGACGGTAGGCGGCTGGACAATGGTCAGTCGGGTGCTGGGCTTTGTCCGGGATGCGATGATGGCCGGCGTGTTGGGGGCGGGCCCGGCAGCGGAGGCCTTTGTCGTCGCTTTTCGGCTGCCCAATCTGTTCCGTCGCTTATTTGCCGAAGGTGCGCTGAATGCCGCCCTGGTCCCGATCTATGCCAAACGGTTGGAGCGGGAAGGCAAGGAAAGCGCCATCCGCTTTGGGGGAGAGGCTGCGGTTCTGCTGGTCCTGACCATGTTGGTGCTGACCGTGCTGGCAATGGCCTTCATGCCCTTTGTCATTCTGGTGCTGGCCCCTGGATTTGGCGCGAATGCAGATACATTTGCATTGGCTGTGGCCTTGAGCACCATCACCTTTCCCTATCTGACCTTCATGGCCCTATCCGCGTTGCTGTCTGGCATGTTGAACACGGTGGACCGGTTTGGTGCGGCGGCGGCAGCCCCTTTACTGCTGAATATTGTGCTTATCGTCGCGATGGGGCTCAGCCTCTCTGACCTGCTGCCGACCTTGCCTGCCTTCGCGCTGGCCTGGGGTGTGTTCATTGGCGGGGTTTTACAGTTCGGGCTGATTGCCTGGGACTGTCACCGTGCAGGCATTCTGGTGCATCTGCCGCGCCCGCGCCTGTCACCGGACATCATTTCCCTGTTGCGGCGCATGGGGCCTGGGGTTTTGAGCGCGGGTGTCAGTCAGATCAACACGGTTGTTTCCACCATGCTGGCCTCTCTGCTGCCCGCAGGCGCGATTGCCCATCTGTATTACGCGGACCGGGTGACGCAATTGCCGCTGGGCGTGATCGGCGTTGCTATATCCGTGGCCCTGCTGCCCCTATTATCGCGCCAGTTAAGCGCCAAGGATATGACGGGCGCCTCCGACAGTTTGAATCGTGCCTTGGAAATCGGGCTTTTGTTTACATTGCCTGCCACCGCCGCCCTGATCGCGATGCCGATGCCGGTTGTGGATGTTCTGTTCCGGCGCGGTGCCTTTGCGCCGGAGGATGCACAGATCACAGCGGCCATTACCGCCGCGATGGCAATCGGCCTGCCCTCAGTCGTCCTGGCAAAGATACTATCGCCCGCCTTTTTTGCCCGTGGTGATACCAGGACACCCTTGATCCTGGCGGCCATTTCAATGGCCGTGAATGTCCTTCTAGCCTATCTGTTGATGCAGGTGATGGGATCCACAGGCATAGCGCTTGCCGCCTCTTTGGCGGCCTGGGTCAATGCGGGAATGATGGCCGCCATCCTGTCCCAACGCGGGCATCTGCCGCTGGATACAAGATTTCGCCGCCGCCTGCCCCGCCTGTTACTGGCGGCCATCACGATGGGCCTGGCCCTCTATGCGGGGATCCAGTTTATGCCGCATCTGGTGGATTGGACCCTGATGCTTCGGATCGGGGCCTTGGTTGGATTGGTCCTGATCGGCGCATTTCTTTATTTCACCCTGGTGCAGGTTTTGGGAGGCACAGACCTAAGAGAAGTAAAACGCGCCCTGACGCGCCGACGCAGACTTACAGAATAATTCAGTGTTCCAGACTTGACCCCCCACCCGGAACCCGCGATAAGCGGGGCGCATTTTCATCAACATCGTTCGGGGAGTCCACATCCCATGACCGCGCCGACCAAGACCACACCGTCACCGCATAAACCCCGCGTTTTCTCTGGCATTCAGCCAACCGGCAATCTGACGCTGGGGAACTATCTAGGCGCCATTCGCAACTGGGCACCGCTGCAAAAAGACTATGAATGCATTTATTGCGTCGTGGATCAGCACGCCTTGACCGTATTTCAGGACCCAGCGGGACTGCGCGAAGCAACCCGACAGGTGGCTGCCGCGCTGATCGCCTGTGGCATTGATACGGACAAGCACATCCTGTTCAATCAATCGCAGAACCCGGATCATGCGGAACTGGCCTGGTATTTCAATTGCGTGGCGCGCATGGGCTGGCTGAACCGCATGACGCAGTTCAAGGAAAAGGCCGGATCGAATAAAGAGAACGCCTCAACGGGTCTGTTCGTTTATCCCAATCTGATGGCTGCCGATATCCTGGCCTATCGCGCAACCCATGTGCCGGTGGGCGAAGATCAGAAGCAGCATCTGGAACTGGCCCGCGACATCGCGATCAAGTTCAACAATGACTGGAGCGTGCCGGATTTCTTCCCCGTGATCGAACCCTTGATCCTGGGCGAGGCGACCCGCGTCATGTCCCTGCGCGACGGCACCAAGAAAATGTCGAAATCCGATCCATCGGACATGTCGCGCATTAACTTAACCGATACGGCCGACGAGATCGCCAAGAAAATCAAGAAGGCAAAAACCGATCCGGAGAACCTCCCCACCGACAAGAAGGGCTTTGCCGGTCGACCGGAAGCAGAGAATCTGGTGACGATCTATGCTGCCCTGACCCACCAGACGGTCGAGATAGCCTTGTCTGAAATCGGCGGCAGCCAGTTTGGCGCCTTCAAGCAGATTCTCGCCGACGCGGCGGTCGCGCATCTGGAACCCATCACGACGGAAATGAACCGACTGCTGGAAGATCGGGCAGAAATCGACCGTATCCTGGCTAAGGGCGGCGAACGGGCAAAAGCCCTCTCCGCGCCCATTCTGAAAGAAGTCCGCGATACGCTGGGGCTGGTCAGCGCTTAGAGCGGCCAGAGCAGTATCATTTCAATCTTATCCACTACAGCGCCCAGGTTGCGCTGTAAGCTTAACTTTGCGCAAATGGTATTTGGTGATACGATTACATGTGATTACAATGGAGCACACCATGTCTGAGCGCGCCACATCTGAGCCTATCACAATCCGCACGGCCAAAGTGTCCGAAATTGATGCTTTGGCAAATGCGATGGACCGGTCTCGCAATTACATCGTCAATCAAGCTATTGAACAATACCTGGAAGCCAACGCTTGGCAGTTGGAGCGGATCACAACCGGGATTGCTGCTGCACGGTCCGGCAAAGTCATTCCTGCAGATGAGGTGTTTTCCGGCATTGCCACGAAACACGGCTGGGAACGTTGACGCAATTAATCATTGCCGAACCAGCGGCCCGTGATCTTGAGGAGATTGTGGATTATATCGCCCTGGATAATCCCGTTGCCGCAGAGACCGTGTTTCGAGGGATTGTGCAAACAGCGGAAAAATTGCTGGAATTTCCATCTCTGGGCCGTCCAGGTCGCCTGCCTGAGACGCGAGAACTAAGTGTCTCTGGGATTCCCTACCTGATCGTCTATGAAGTCGGCACCGAGACGGTGACTATATTAGCAATTTTCCAGACATCCCGCGATCTTGTTAAAGCGCTGCGAGACAGGAAGAAGAGCGATTAATACGACAAGTCGAACAGCATTTGGCAATCAATCCGGTCCTGCAACAATTGTCATAATCCATTCCCTTTCCTCCTGACACAAAAGACCTTATGCGTGTATCGGGCGGGCACCGATGTTATCGTGATGCGGCGATTGACGAAGGAGTTTTGAATGGCGCAACCAGGACCCTATGACATCTTCGTCATCGGTGGGGGTATCAATGGCTGTGGTATCGCACGGGACGCCGTGGGCCGCGGCTATTCCGTTGGATTGTGTGAGAAGAAGGACCTGGCCAGTGGCACGTCCTCCGGCTCGACGAAGCTGATCCATGGCGGATTGCGATATCTGGAACATTACGAATTCCGACTGGTCCGTGAATCCCTGATGGAGCGGGAAACCCTGTTGCGCAATGCGCCCCATATCATTTGGCCGCTGCGTTTCGTCCTGCCCCATCACAGTGGACTACGCCCGGCCTGGCTGTTGCGATTGGGTCTGTTTCTATACGACCATCTGGGCGGGCGAAAGCTGTTACCCGCTGCAAAATCTCTGGACCTGCGCCGGGACCCGGCGGGCCTGCCGCTGAAGGATGATTATGTAACCGGATTTGAATATTCCGATTGTTGGGTTCAGGATTCGCGCCTGACCCTGTTGAACGCCCGGGATGCCGCGGACCGGGGGGCAGATATCATGCCCCGCACCGAGTGCCGCGCGCTGAAGCGGGAGGGCGCGCTGTGGCACATCACCTTGCAAGATACCGACAGTGGTGAGCAGCGCACGGTCATGGCCCGGTCTGTGGTCAATGCAGCGGGCCCCTGGGTGGATCAGTTTCTGCGCAGCGCCCTTGGCGATAACGAGGCGCATCATGTCCGTCTGGTCCAGGGCAGCCATATCGTGGTTCGCAAGCTGTATGATCATGATCGCTGTTACATATTTCAGAACACCGATCAGCGGATATTCTTCGCCATTCCCTATGAGCAGGATTTTACCCTGATCGGCACCACGGACCGTGACTTTGCCGGCGACCTGGATCAATTTGGTATTTCGGACGAAGAAACCGACTATCTGCTGGCGGGTGCCGGGGCCTATTTCAAACGCCCGATCACGCGCGATGATATCGTCTGGACCTATTCCGGCGTGCGTCCCTTGTTCGATGATGGGGCCAGCGCCGCGCAAGAGGCGACCCGCGATTATGTCCTGCGCGATGAGGGCGGGCCAGAGGAAGCACCGCTGTTGAATATTTTCGGCGGCAAGATCACCACCTATCGCCGCCTTGCTGAAAGCATGCTGCACAAAATCGAGGCCCGACTGGGCGCGAAAGGGCCTGCCTGGACCCAAAGTGCCAGCCTGCCGGGTGGTGATTTCCCGGCTCAGGGCGCAAAGGCCCTAGCAGACGCTATTCAGTCGGAACATCCCGCCCTACCAGACCGCCTTATAGATCGCATGATCCGTCACTATGGCACCCGGACGCGCGACATTCTGGGGGATGCGAAATTCTTGGAAGATTTGGGGCGTCTATTTGGTGCCGATCTCTATGAAGCCGAACTGCGCTACCTGATGGCTCAGGAATGGGCCTATTGTGCCGAAGATGTTTTATGGCGGCGCACCAAGCTGGGTCTGCACTTTACCCCGGATCAGGTCCAGGCCCTGGACGCGTGGATGAAGGAAAACCGCTGATGTCCAAGATCATGGCCCTGGATCAAGGAACGACCTCCACCCGCGCGCTGATCTTTGACGAGGGGTATCACATCCTGGGCAGCGGCCAACAGGAATTCGCCCAACACTTCCCAGCTTCCGGTCATGTGGAACATGCGCCAGAAGACCTGATCACCACAGCCGTTGAAACGATGAAGACAGCGCTGGCGGCAGCTGGTTTAGAGGCACGCGACCTGGCTGGTCTGGGCATCACAAACCAGCGCGAAACAACCATCCTGTGGGACCGCACCACCGGCAGGCCGATCCATCACGCCATTGTCTGGCAGGACCGACGCACGGCGGACTTGTGCGCAAGGTTGCGACAATCCGGTGTTGAAGCGGACGTGACGGCCAAAACAGGCCTGTTACTGGATCCCTATTTTTCCGCAACGAAGATCGCCTGGATTCTGGACACTGTACCGGGTGCGCGTGCCCAGGCGGCATCGGGAAAACTGGCCTTCGGCACGGTCGATAGCTGGCTGATCTGGACCCTGACCGGTGGGCGGGTCCATGCGACCGATGCGACAAATGCCGCGCGCACACTGTTGTTTAACATCCACATGCAGGACTGGGACGAGGACCTGTTGCAGATGTTCAACATACCCCGTGCCCTGTTGCCCAAGGTTCTGGATTGCGCCGCAGAATTCGGCACGATGGATCCAAAAATTCTGGGGGCCGCTGTACCGATTCTTGGTGTTGCGGGCGACCAGCATGCGGCCACAATCGGCCAGGCCTGCTTCCAGCCCGGCAGTTTGAAATCCACCTATGGCACTGGCTGTTTTGCGCTGTTGAACACGGGCGATACGGCCAGCCAATCCCACAATCGCCTGCTGACCACATTAGCCTATCGCCTGGACGGGAAACCAACCTATGCGCTGGAAGGGTCAATCTTTGTTGCCGGGGCGGCGGTGCAATGGCTGCGGGATGGCCTGGGGTTGATAAAGGACTCAAAGGATGTGAATACTTTGGCGCAGCAGGCCGATCCGGCACATTCGGTCTATCTGGTACCGGCCTTTACAGGGCTTGGCGCGCCTCATTGGGATGCAGAGGCACGCGGCGCAATCTTTGGAATAACACGAGCAACCGGCGCCGCAGAATTGGCCTGGGCTGCGCTGGAATCTGTGGCCCACCAAACCGCAGACCTGTTGGATGCAATGCATAAGGACTGGCCCCAATCAGCATCGGCTGAAACGGTTCTGCGGGTCGATGGCGGCATGACGGCCAGTGATCTTGCGATGCAGCAACTCTCTGATCTGCTGAATGCACCTGTGGATCGCCCGCAGGTTCTGGAAACCACTGCCCTGGGTGCGGCCTGGCTGGCGGGGCGGCAAGCAGGCGTCTGGCCGGATCAAGAGGGCTTCGCCGCCGATTGGCGTCTGGACCGACGGTTCCAGCCCGATATGGATGACATGACGCGCGGCACGAAAAGAGCGGGCTGGAAGGATGCGGTCAGGCGTACGCTTTCATCCAGTTAAAATCATCCAATCTATTTTCAGATACGTACAGATAGCAGGGGCTTTTTATTCAAGGATCTTAGTGCGTGTCATTTTCCATCGAAAAAAGAGTGATCGGGGCCTTTGTTGCATTGATATCACTGACCGGGTGTTCCCCATTGGGGTTTTTTAATGCCGTCGTTCCCTATGACCAGGGCAGTGAACAGGTCGCGCAGGATATCGCCTATGGGGATGACCCCCGACAAAAGCTGGATATCTATGCCCCAAGTGACCGAATACAGGGAAAGAAGCTGCCAACGATTGTCTTTTTCTATGGCGGTTCCTGGAAGACCGGTCAAAAGAAACACTATGAATTTGCCGGACGTGCGCTGGCCGCCTTGGGGCTGGTCGTGGTGGTGGCGGACTACCGTCTGGTGCCGGATGTCCGGTTTCCAGATTTCATCAAAGACAATGCCGCCGCCGTCGCCTGGACACAGCAACAAATCGATCACTATGGGGGCGACCCGGAAAGGGTCTATCTGGCCGGGCATTCGGCCGGGGCGTATAACGCGCTCTTGTTGGGGTTGAACACACAGTACCTGAAAGAGTCAGGTGCCGTGCCTGAGGATATCGTCGGATTGATCGGTATATCCGGCCCCTATGATTTTGACCCAAAGGAATACAAGGTCACGCGGGACGCCTTTGCAGGCTCTCTGGACGATCCGAATGTGTCACCGGTAAACTTCATCAATGCCGACACGCCTCCCATTCTATTGTTCCATGGGGAGGCCGATACAACAGTCTTACCCAAAAACACGCGCGTGCTTGCGGCTGGACTGGCCGAATCAGATCGACCCGTAGAGACCCATTTCTATTCCGATCTCAGCCATGCGGACACGATCCTGGCGCTTAGCACGCTGCTGCGCGGCAAGGCACCAATCCTGGAAGAAATTAAGGACTTTATTCAGAACCCTTGATTGGAAACCGGGCCGCGGACTGTTCAGCGCTGTAATAGCCCTTGCGGATATCATCCTGTACCTTCTGTGGGTCCCGATTGGACGGATTGCCATAACCACCCCCGCCAGGGGTACAGACATCAATCACATCACCGGGTCGCACGGTGATATCCTGTTCCTTGGACAGATGTAGGGGTGTATGGGTACTGCCATCCTTGAAATCGAAGCGGACGGTATTCGCGCCGCCTTCTGATCCATTCAGCGCCCCTTGCGGCCCCGTGCGCCCATGGTCCATAACCATAGAGGCCCGTGCCTCCCCCCGGCGTACGCGTACACGATAATTGATACCAAACCCACCGCGATGCTGACCTGCACCGCCCGACCCCTCGGCCAGAGCATAGCGTTCGAACAGGACCGGATAATATTGCTCCAACACTTCGATCGGTTGGGACTTTGAAATCCCGATTGTGGAGCATCCATTGGTTAAGCCATCACCCCCTGCATGGCCCCCATATCCCCCGCCGGAGATGACATACATGACATAAGACCGCTGCTTGTCCGGGTCATAGCCCCCCAAAGCAAAATTGCCGCTGGACCCGGCAGGTGCGGCGAATAGTCGATCCGGAATCGCCTTGGTCAAGGCTGCAAACACGGCCTCAGCAATGCGTTGCGATACCTCCGCCGCACAGCCTGAGACGGGGCGGGGATATTCCGCATAAAGGAAGGTTCCCTTTGGATCGATGATCTTTAACGGCGCATACGTGCCTGCATTCAGCGGTACGTCGGGAAAGATATGCTTGATCGCCAGATAGACGGAAGACCGCGTGGTCGCAATCACGCTGTTCATTGGCCCGCGACAGGGCGGTGAGGAGCCTGTCATATCAAAGGTCATCTCATCCCCTTTGACCGTGATCTGCATGGCGATTTTCAGGGGTTCATCCACAACGCCATCTGAATCGACGAAGGCTTCACCTGTATAAACGCCGTCCGGCACATCCGCGATGGTGGCCCGCATCAGGCGTTCGGCCCTGGCACGCAATTCCGCAATCGCTTGTGCGACCGTATCGCGTCCATAACGATCCAAAAGGGCGGTCAGGCGTTTGTCCCCAATCTTTAAGGCCGCCGCCTGGGCCTGGATATCGCCAATCCGTTGATCAGCAATGCGGATATTGGACTGAATGATCGCCAGGATTTCCGGGTCCAATTCCCCTTGTTTGAACAGCTTCACCGGGGGAATACGCAATCCTTCCTGTTCCACCTCTGTTGCGCGGGCGGAAAAGCCACCGGGCACCATGCCACCGGTATCGGGCCAATGGCCGGTATTGGCCAACCAGCAGAACAATTCGCCCTGATAAAAGAACGGCCGATAAAACCGCACATCCATCAAATGTGTGCCGCCCAGATAGGGGTCATTGCAGATGATCACATCATCCGGCTGTGGATTAGAAACCCGCTGAATGACCGCCTGGGTGCCATATTGCATTGTGCCGACAAAGACCGGCAGGCCCAGATCCCCTTGAGCGATCAGCGCACCGTCCTCTGCCGCATAAATCCCGTCAGATCGATCCATCGCCTCCGCAATCACTGGCGAAAATGCGGCGCGACAGAAGGCCAGGTCCATCTCGTTGCAGACCTGTTGCAAGCCGTTCTGGATAACGCCCAGCGTGATGGGGTCAATTTCTGTCGTCATGCTGCCACCCCTCCAGGTCCGACATGGACTATCATATTGCCGATCTCATCGACCTCAACCCGCATGCCCGGTGCCAGAACGGTGGTTGTATCCATCTGTTCGACAATGGCGGGGCCAAAAAGTTGGGTGCCGGGCGAAAGAGTTGCGCGCTGCAGGATCGGGGTCTCGGTCCACCCCCCCTCTTCAAACCAAACCGGTCGGCTTTCCGGGTGCACATCAGCCGGCACCGGATCCAATAACAGGCGCAAATCCACCTGCTGGCGAATACCAATGACTGCCGTGTTCAGATTGACCAAATTGGCCTTGATTTCCGGTAAGGCCACTTCAAACCGTGCCCAATAAACCGCCTCAAATGCAGCCTGCAAATCCTCCCTGGAAATCGCGGGGTCGGCAATAGGGACGGACAATAGATGGCTTTGACCAATGAACTGCATGTCGGCAGTGTGGATCACGCGGACCGCTCCGGTACCTCCGCCATCCCGGTCCAGACGCGCGCGTCCCTCGGCAATTTGCGCTTCAAATGTATCGCGTACCAAGCTCATATCGACACTGGCCATAGGCTTGTTGATCGTGTTGACAAAGTCATGGCGCAGGTCGGCCACAGCACAGCCCAGCGCATTGGTGATGCCGGGCCTGGCGGGGATCAGCAGCGTTGGAACACCCAATTCCCGTGCAATGGCACCGGCATGCAATGGACCCGCCCCACCAAAGGCGAAAAGCGAGAAATCGCGCGGGTCATGACCACGGCTGAGGGAGACCATACGCACCGCGCCTGCCATACGGTCATTGGCTATGCGCAAAATGGCTGCCGCCGCCGCCTCCCAGGACAGGCCCAAAGGCTCTCCAATAACAGCCGCGATCCGATCTTGAATGGCGCGAATGTCTGGCGCCCCCTCTACTGCCAACAGCCGGGCCTGGTTCAGACGGCCCAGTACCAGATTGGCATCGGTGATTGTCGGTTCCGTGCCGCCACGCCCATAACAGATAGGGCCGGGTTGAGCCCCGGCACTTTCCGGACCGACCTGCAGCAAGCCGCCGGCATCAATGCGCGCAATGGATCCACCGCCAGCTCCGATTGTGTGAACATCGACCATGGGCACATGCACCGGCATGGCATATTCGATTTCCAACTCACTGGAGACCTGCGGCGTGCCATCCTTGATCAAGCCGACATCACAGGAAGTCCCCCCCATATCAAAGGTGATCAGATTTTCGCGCCCTGACACGCTGCCGGTGCGGGCGGCCGCCATGACGCCAGAGGCAGGCCCCGACATGACCGTATTGACTGCCAGTTTGGAAATCGCTTCTGCCGAGACGGTGCCGCCATTTCCCTGCATCACCAGCAGGTCCTTTGTATAGCCACGCTGTGACAATCCCTTGGTCAGGCGGGCCAGATAGCGTTCCAAAATGGGTTGAACCGCAGCATTTACAGCCGCCGTGACACCCCGTTCATATTCGCGAAACTCTGACAGAATCTCATGCCCTGCCGTGACATAGGCATTGGGCCAGACCGACAGGGCAATTTCCTTTGCCCGTTTTTCATGTGTTGGATCGGTATAGGAATGCAGGAAATGGATCAGCAGAGACTCGCACCCCTCTGCGACCAGGGATTCTGCTGCGCGCTTCACGGCCTCCTCATCCAGGGGAATGACGACATTGCCATCAACATCCATACGTTCTGGCACTTCCATCCGCAGATTGCGCGGGATCAAGGGCGTGAAGCTGCCGGTCAAGCCATAGGCGCTGGGTCGTGTGCGCCGTCCCAGTTCCAGAATATCCCTGAACCCTGCGGTTGTGATCAGCCCGGTCTTAGCCAGTTTCCGCTCCAACAGGGCATTGGTCGTTGCCGTCGTGCCGTGCACCAGACTGTCCAGGGCAGTAATATCCACCTGGGCCTTATCCAAGGCACTCAGGACGCCTTGTGATTGATTGGCGACTGTTGTTGGAACTTTCGCAATACGCGCACCGCCCGTTGCTTCATCCAGGTAAATCAGGTCTGTGAAGGTTCCCCCAACATCGCAGCCAACAATCTTCGTCATTTGTCCCTCGACGTTTCCCAATATGAAAATTCAGCCTGACAGCAGACCAGCATGCGGTCAATTCGTTCGTGTACAAATGAATCTATCCTGTGGAACAATGATACCAAATGGGTGGAATGATCCTATCAACAAACAGGATTATGCATAAAAAAGAAACAATTCTTTTCGATACCGCCTCTTTGTTTCCGTCATGATTGATCGTATATTTCCGCCATCGTAAAGGCCATTGGGGCCTGGAAACCAGATCGATGATCACTGAAGGGACTTACAAAATGGCGTATACCACGACGGAACCGAAACCGATTATCCCGTTTACCAAATCCATCACCACGGCGCTGACGCCCTATACAGATCCGCTTTTGCGCATCACCACCGGCGCTTTGCTGATGCCGCACGGCTACGGCAAATTGTTTGGCGGGGGTCTGGAAGGAACCGGACAGTTCTTTGAAAGCGTGGGCCTGACACCTGGCTATGAATTGGCCCTGTTGGTCGGCTTGGTAGAATTCTTCGGCGGCCTGATGCTGGTCCTGGGGCTTTTAACCCGTCCAGTGGCAATTGCCGTCTTGATTTTCATGGGTCAGGCGACCCTGTTCCATGCATCGAACGGTTTCATGTGGTCGAATGGCGGATATGAATATCCCCTGTTCTGGGCGATTGCGGCCCTGATCCTGGTTATCCGGGGTGGTGGCTTCCTGTCCGTTGACCGACTGATTGGTCGCGAATTCTAAGCCGGCCTGTCAGATCATGACCTATGCGCGGCGGTGGGGACATCCTTGCCGCCGCGTAATTCTTTCAGGCACCACAGCGCCAAACAGAATGTCATTGCGGCACCGGCCTGATGCATCACCGCCAGCGGCAACCAGACAATGCTCAACAACGTCGCGATCCCCAGACACGCCTGAATACAAACCATTGCGAACAGCGCGTGGATGGCCGCCTTGGTGCGGCGTGGCAAGGTCATCCGGCGGGACCACCAGAACAGTAAAAACACTGTTATCACAGTGATATAAGCCAAAATACGATGGTTGAATTGCACGGCTTCCAGCGTTTCAAACAGACTGGCAAAGCCCAAAGTCTGATCCCAATACCCGTCTGGAATGAATTGGCCGCCCATGGTTGGCCATTCATTATAAATAAAACCCGCATTCAAACCCGCCACCAGCGCGCCCGACAGGATGGTGATAAAAATAACACCATGCGCCCAGGCACCCAACCGCCGGAACGGTCGCGCAACGGGCTTGCGGTTCTCCTCAATCGGAAATAACAGCCCCAGCGCCAGCCAGACCGTATAGCCCAGAATGAAGAAGGCGATGCCCAGATGAATGGCAAGGCGATACTGGCTGACTTCTACACGGTCCACAAAACCGCTTTTCACCATCCACATGCCAATCACGCCCTGCAGACCGCCCAGGAACAGCAACGCCCAGAAATGGCCTGTATAGCCTTTTGGAATCTGGCCCCGGATCAGGAAATAGAAAAACGGTACAGCGAAGATAACACCGATCAGCCGCCCCCACAGGCGGTGAAACCATTCCCAGAAGAAAATATGCTGAAACGCGTCCAGCGTCATACCCTGGTTCATCATCGCATATTGTGATGTCTGCTTGTACAGCGCGAAAACACGCTCCCATTCTGAGGTCGAAATTGGGGGCAGAAACCCCATCAAAGGCCGCCATTCAACCATGCTGAGGCCGGATTCCGTCAGTCGGGTAATGGCGCCAATGATCATCATGGCGAAAACCATGAAGGCAACGGCAACAAGCCAAAAGCCAATCGCGCGAGGCCGGGCATTTGGATTCTGAGAGGCATCGTTAAAAGATGCTGAAGGGGCTGTATCTGTGCTCATGGCGCTATATCTACCCCGATAGGAACCATCGGGAAAGCGCGACCCGGCGTCGCGGGGCAACCCCTTGTTCAAAATCAGGCGCGGAAATAGGCCCACCCTTCCATCTGACGCCGCGCGATATATTCAATCGCCGCAGCCTCTGTCCTAAACCCCTCTGGTGCCGTCAGGTTCGCAGCCTTCAGACTGTTCTGACACAACACCAGATAAGGGTCACTGTCCGCGTCGGGGGAGGCCAAAGCCTCTGGCACCGCCTTGCCATTGATCACCAGTTCGACCTGCGCATCCGGATTGGCCCGCAACAGGTTCTGAATGTTTCTCCGGGCGCGGATCAGCGCGTCCGGCGTCGGGGCATGGATGATCAGTTTCATCATATCTGGAAATCCAGGGCGCCTGCGACGCTGTCTGCATAACGGCTGAGGTCTTGAGAATCGCGCCGCAAATCCCGATCCACGGGAACAATGGTTTCGTTCACGATGCGCGCCGGACTGTCGCCCATCACGATGATCCGATCTGCCAGAAAGGCGGCTTCATCGATATCATGCGTGACAAAGATAATCGCCGTCCCGCTTTGCTGCCAGATCCGCACCAGTTCTGTCTGTAAATGACGGCGGGTCATCGCGTCTACGGCGCTGAAAGGTTCATCCATAAGCAAGACATCAGGCTTCACCGCCAGGGCACGGGCAATGCCGATACGCTGTACCTGGCCCCCGGACAATTGATGGGGCCAGCGATCCGCCATGTCAGACAGATTGACCAGCGCCAGAACATCAGCGATGCGACGGGTTTTCTCTGCCTCGCTCAATGCCAGCCCTTCCAGGCCAAGTGCAATATTCTGCGCGACCGTCCGCCAGGGCATCAGTCGGCCATCCTGAAACACAAGGGCCCGACGGCGACGGCTTGGTTCTTTGGCTATTGATATCTCAACCGAACCGGATTCCGCCTGTATCAGGCCAGATGCGATGCGCAATATGGTTGATTTCCCAACGCCGGACCCACCCACAATGGCGACAAACTCGCTGCCGCCAACAGAAAGGGAAAAATCCTTGAAGACTGGAGAGGTCGCGCCCGGATAAGTAAAGCTTAGATTGCGGAGAGATACGACCGCCTTATCTGTCATGGGCGCCACCGCAGGAGTCTACCTTCCACCGTCGCAAACAGTATATCACTGAGCGCATAAACCGCCGAAATCGCCAGCATATAGACCACCACCGCCTCATAAGCGCCAACGCCCGCAGCGGAATTCATCTCCTGTCCCAGCCCCGGCACGCCCAATAATTCCGCTGCGATCAACGTCATCCAAGCCTGTCCAACACCGGTTCGCACGCCCCCCATGACGCCCGGCATCGCTGCAGGCAATGTGACCTTCATACTGCGCGCCAAATAGCCACCTTGCCCAAATGCCTTCGCCAATTCGTAATAACGGGGATCAACATTCTGAACGGCGGTATAGGTGGCAAAGTAATTCACCCAGAACACACCGATGGAGATAACGAAAGCTGCGCCAGCATGGCTGACCTGAAACCAGGCGATCGCAAAAACCACCCAGGCCAAAGGCGGTATTGGCCGCAACACCCGGGCAAGATAGCGCTGGAAATCATCAAAAGGCCGGATGGTCGCAGCCAGAGCCCCAATGATGAAGCCCATTACCGTTCCCAGACCCAGACCCCAGACATAGTGCACAAGACTGGAGCCTATGGCAGGCAGAAATCGCCCGGACCGCCATTCATCCATCGCCGCGGCTGGAACCAGCAGAGGATCTGGCATCGTGCCGCGACGAACCCATTCAAAGCTTTCCGTCGCTTTCCACAACAGCAGAAAGGTCAGCAAACCGGCAACGCCCAGCGCAACCCGGCGCAAATGTGCAGTGCCCGTTATCATGCCCAATGTCCTACCGCGCAGTCCCCATTTGGCTTGGGGAGAATTTACTTCAATCCATCGTAAAAGGATGTATCGAACAAGCTGTCGATATCGACCTCACCCTTCAACGTCCCGATTTCAAGTTGGAAATCGTGCATTTCGCGCGTTCCGTCAACGATTTGCGATGGATCAGCAACAAAACTATTCGCCGACGCAGTCAACGCCGCCAGGACTGTTTCAGACTCCATGCGCCCACCGCCGACATATTTCTGAACCGCCGCAACGGCCTGATCCGGATTATCGTTCAATACTGCAGTTGCGCGCTTATGGGCATCTACAAGGCGGGTCACGAGGTCTGGATGTTGGGCAATCAGGCCTTCCCGAACCGCCATGACGGCGCCGGGTTGTCCCTTGAACATCTGAGCACCAGCAGCAACGACTTTTGAGCCTTCCACTTTCTTCAGAACGCTGGTCACAACCGGCTCCAGGATCGCCGCGCCATCCACCGCACCGGTCAACAGCGCCTGTTGAACCTGGGCCGCCCCTTGAAAGATAATCTCCACCTGGTCCGGATCGACCTTGATCCCCTTGCGCAACCAGTATTGCAGCACGGTTTCTGGAACCGACCCGACCGGGAAGGTCGTGATGACCGCCTTGCGACCGGTATCAGCCTGGAAACGCGCAAAGGCAGTTGCGGGGTCAGTTTCAAAATATCCTGCTAAATCTTTCAACGCGATCAGGCTGATCTGTTCCTGAATGCTGGCGGCAACGACCTTGATATCCGCGCCCTTGGCCCTGGCGACCATGGCCGGACCAATCCCAAAATGGGCTACATCCAACTGACCCGCCAACAGCGCCTGCACCATGGCAGGACCATTCTGAAACTGTACCAGTTTGACCGTGACATCATCGCCTTCCAGCCAGCCGTTTTCCAGCGCAACAAACAACTGTGATACCGGCAGGATTGGCATGTATCCAACCTCAATCACTGTATCGGCCTGGGCGCGCATCGGCAGCACAGAAGCAAACAATACCGTAACCGCCATCAAAATGCGTTTCGTAAAGGACATGATCAAACCTCCGCAGCTAAGAATTCCGACCCAGCAAATCGGGCTTCCCAGCTATTTTGTCAACCAAAACCGTAAAATATTATAAACAACATTTTTTATGTGTTTTATCGTTTCGCATCCTCCAGGATCATGGCTGAGGCTTTCTCAGCGATCATGACGACGGGTGAATTGGTGTTTCCGGACGTGATGGTTGGCATGATGGAGGCATCGACCACCCTTAGGCCCGCAATACCCCGTACCTTTAATCTGGGATCGACGACTGCGCTGTCATCTCCCTCGGGGCCCATTTTAGTGGTGCCGACCGGATGAAAAATGGTGGTTGCGATATCCCCCGCTGCTTTCGCCAAAGCCTCATCCCCATCAATTTTGATCCCGGGCTTGAATTCTGTTGCATTGAATTTTTGCAGGGCGGGCGCCTTGGCGATTCGCCGGGTCAGTTGAATGGCCTGGGCGGCGACACGACGATCCGCCGGATCATTCAGATAATTTGGGCGTATGACCGGCTTGTCCATCGGGTCAGCGGACCGCAGGCGCACTGTGCCGCGACTTTCAGGGCGCAGATTACAGACAGAGGCGGTGAAGCCTGGGAAGGGGTGCAGGGCTTCCCCCAGCTTTTCCGTCGACAGGGGCTGGATATGATATTGCAGATTGGGCGTTTCCCGATCCGGGTCTGATTTCGCAAAACATCCCAACTGACTGGGGGCCATACTCAAAGGGCCAGATTGAAATAGCGCATATTCCAATCCCATCATGGCCTTGCGGATGGGGTTATGGCTCAACTCATTTAAGGTTCTGACACCTTGCACCTTAAAAGCCAGCCGAACCTGAAGGTGATCCTGCAGGTTTTCCCCCACGCCCTTCAAATCCTGCCGCACCGGAATACCCTGCTGGGACAGGACAGCGCCCGGACCTATGCCAGAGCGTTGCAGGATCACAGGAGAGGCGACAGCCCCGGCGGCCAAAATCACCTCGCATCGCGCGGCAACAGTCGCATCGACCCCGGCGACCGACAGGGTCAGGCCGGTCGCGCGCCCCTCTTCCAACACAATGGTCTTGCACAGGGCATCTGTAATCACCCGCAGGTTCTTGCGGTTCTTTGCCGGTTTCAGGAAGCCTTTTGCAGAGGACCATCGAAAACCGCGCCGCTGATTGACCTGGAAGTATCCGACCCCTTCATTATTGCCTGTGTTGAAATCATCTGTCGCGGGAATGCCGGATTCTATCGCGGCCTGATGAAACGCATCCAGAATATCCCAGCGCAGCCGTTGATGTTCAACACGCCAGGGCCCGCCACTGCCATGCATGTCAGTAGGCCCATCAACATGGTCTTCAGACCGCATGAAATAAGGCAGGACGTCCTCCCATCCCCAGCCGGGATTGCCCTGTTGGCGCCATTGATCATAGTCGCGTGCCTGGCCGCGCATATAGATCATACCATTAATGGAAGAACATCCCCCCAGAACCCGGCCCCGGGGATAATCCAGCGCGCGCCCGTTCAGTCCTGGTTCCGACTCTGTCTTGAACAGCCAGTCTGTGCGCGGATTGCCCATGGTAAAAAGATATCCAACAGGAATGTGAATCCAGGGATACGTGTCACGCCCACCCGCTTCTAACAGTAGAACCCGGTTCCCCGGATCGGCACTCAACCGATTGGCCAGAACGCATCCGGCTGTTCCTGCACCAACGATGACAAAATCATAGCTGCCTAAATCCATAAAATACCCCTGACGTTCCCCGCACGCACCTGAATGCTTTCTGATTTCTTGCAATGCGCTGTGACCATGATAGCGTTACGAATCTTTGGCGGAAAGAGTGATCGGCTGAGTGGTGAATTCAACTAAACCAAAGGCGAATTTAGTTTTGCTTACAATTTGCCGCGCATATCTTTACCGTCATCGCCTTAATGCATGCACTGGGGCACGCAACACACACGAAACAGGGAGTGTGGATATATGACCACCAAGATGGACGGTGAACTCCGTCATAAATTTAACCGCATCAAATCCGCGTTTGAGAAAGGTCAATTAGACCGGCGTGGATTTATCGTCGCCGCGCTTGGCGTCGGCGTCGCATCCAGCACGGTTTTCGGCCATGTGAAAAAGGTCGAAGCCGCCACACCTAAGGCAGGCGGGCGATATCGCCAGGCACTGACCGGCGGGGGATCGGGTGATACACTGAACCCTGCACAGATCCTTGATTCCTACATGATCAATGTCAGCTTCGGGATGCTGCGCAATAACCTGACTGAAATCGGGTCGGATAATCAGTTGACCAGTGAACTGGCGGAAAGCTGGGAAGCAACACCTGATGCAAAACAATGGACCTTCAAGATTCGCAAGGGTGTTGAATTCCATAATGGCAAGACACTGGATGCGACGGATGTTGTCGATTCAATCAACCATCACCGCGGTGAAAGCGATTCAGCAGCGAAGGGTATTGTTTCAGCAATCACTGACGTAAAGGCCGATGGGGACACCGTTGTTGTCACTCTATCAGGCGGCAGCGCGGATTTCCCGTTCCTGATGTCAGATTATCACCTGGGCATCTGCCCCTCAAAAGGGGATGGCACGATCGATTGGGAATCCGGCGTTGGAACAGGCGGTTACAGCCTGGAAAGCTTCGAACCCGGCGTTCGCACCGTTGTGAAGAAGAATCCGAACTATTGGAAAGAAGGCCGCGCCTGGTTTGATGAAGTTGAATCCTTGTTCGTTGCCGATGCAAACGCCCGTAACACCGGATTGCAAACCGGCGAACTGGACAGCATCACGAACCTGGATTTGAACACGGTCAGCCTGATGCGCATGGTTCCGACGATCAATGTCTTCGAAACCTATGGCAACAAGCACGCAACCCTGCCCATGAACTGCCAGGCAGCTCCTTTCAGCAACAATGACGTACGTCTGGCGCTGAAATACTCCCTGAACCGTCAGGAATGGGTGGACAAGCTGCTGCAAGGTCTGGGCGAGGTCGGGAACGATCACCCGGTCGGACCGGCAAACGTCTATCGCGCCACCAAGGAAGAACTGCCGCAACGTCAGTTCGATCCGGAAAAGGCCAAATTCCACCTGAAGAAGGCTGGCATGGAAAACCTGAAGGTTGACCTGAACATTGCCGACACAGCTTTTGAAGGGGCCGTGAACGGCGCTCAGTTGTTTGCGGAAACTGCCAAACAGTCCGGTATTGAGTTGAATGTGGTTCGTGAGCCGGATGATGGTTACTGGTCGAATGTGTGGCTGAAGAAAGACTTCTGCGGCAGCTATTGGGGTGGACGCCCGACCGAAGACTGGGTTTTCAGTCAGATTTACTCGGCCGGTGCCGACTGGAACGAGTCCCGCTGGGAGAATGATCGTTTCAACAAGCTGTTGATCGAAGCCCGCGCAGAGCTGGATTCGGCCAAACGCCGCGAAATGTATGTTGAAATGCAGCAGATCTGTAACGAAGACTGCGGCAGCATTATTCCGATCTTCATGGCCTATACCCAAGCGGCCAGCACGAAAATTGGTTTGCCCGAACAATTGGCCAGTAACTGGGAATTGGACGGACATAAGAATGCGGAGCGTTGGTGGTTCAAGTAATCACCTTCGTCGTACCATTCGTATGAATGGAGACCTGATTGGAACGGCCCGGCTCTGTCCGGGCCGTTTCTTTAGGATACAGAGACCCTTAAATTTTTCTTCCCCCCGATATCCTTGTTATACACAGGGTGCGTTCGCGCATGTTCCCCCTGCAACCTGGGGCGACTCGGGTTACAGTGTCCGACCCTACAGAAAGCAATTGCACCATGGATCGCGCTGAACCGACGAATTCTGACACCACTGCAAACAATGTGCGCCCCCTGCACGGCGATCGCTCCCATACCGGGGAGGAAGCACAAAAAGCCTTTCGCCAGCCCCCGTTCAATGCGGAGGTTGAACAGGCTCTGCTGGGGGCAATTTTGCGCAACAACCGCGCTTATGAGGCCGCTGCCGATCTGTTGCACCCGATGCATTTTTATGTGCCGGAACACCAGCGCCTGTATGAACATATCAAAAAGCTGATCGATAAAGGACAGGTCGCCAGCCCCGCAACCCTGAGCCATATTGCGCAAGGGGACGAAATACTGCGGGAAGCGGGCGGTACGGCCTATCTGTATGAATTGGCGACCAATGTTGTCACAGTCCTGAACGCATCCGATTACGCCAAAACAATCCATGACCTGCATCTGAAGCGGGAACTGATCGGGCTTGGCGAAGACATCGTCAACGATGCCTATGACAATCAGGACATGGACTTCACCGCCGATAAGCAGATCGAAAAAACCGAACAGCGCCTGTACGACCTTGCCACGACAGGCGAAGTGGACCGTACCGTCAAATCAATCGATTTCGCCGCAAAGGCTGCCCTGATGATGGCGGAACAGGCGTTCAGCCGGGATTCCCATATCGTGGGGGTCACGACGGGGCTGCGGGATATTGATGACCGGTTGGGCGGTCTGCACAAATCGGATTTGCTGATCCTGGCTGGTCGTCCCGCCATGGGGAAGACAGCCCTAGCAACCAATATCGCCTATAACGCGGCATCGGCCTATAAAAAAATCGTAACCGACGATGGCCGTGAAATTGAAGAAGGCGGCGTTGTCCTGTTCTTCAGCTTGGAAATGAGCGCGGAACAGCTTGCCGGGCGATTAATTTCCACCTGTGCCGGGGTGCCTTCTGACAAGATCCGGCGCGGCGATATTCAACAGGAAGAGTTCGAGCGGGTTGTGGTTGCCAGCCAGGAACTGGGTCGCCTGCCACTGTATATTGATGACACGCCCGCCCTGTCGATTACCGGGTTGCGACAGCGCGCCCGCCGCGTGAAACGCCAATACGGGCTGCATCTGGTCGTGGTTGATTACCTGCAACTTCTGCAAGGCCCCCCGGAAAAGCGTATGGACAACCGCGTGCAGGAAGTGTCGGAAATCACGCGGGGCCTGAAAACCCTGGCAAAAGATCTGGAAATTCCGGTTCTAGCCCTGTCCCAGCTATCGCGTCAGGTCGAAAACCGCGAAGACAAACGCCCACAACTGTCTGATTTGCGGGAATCAGGCTCCATTGAGCAGGATGCCGACGTCGTATCCTTCGTCTATCGCCCGGAATATTATCTGGAGAAAGAAACGCCGGAACAACGCCCGAATGAGGCCCCCGATAAATTCGAAGAACGCCGCCTGCGTCACGAGCAATTGCTGGTGGAAAAACGCAATGTCGCTGAATTCATCATCGCCAAACAGCGCCACGGGCCGGTCGGCACGGTGGAACTGTTCTTTAATGGCGAACTGACCCTGTTCGATGACCTGGACCGCCAGCATGACGGTTATTGATCATCCCTATTGCAGACTGCAAATATTCCCGTTCTGGCGATAGGGACGGTTACAGTCCCATCCGTTTCCAGAATAATCCAGATGGGCATTCTCTGGCAGGACAACGGGAACGCAATCGTCCCGGGTTGCCCTAAAACCGCGATTACACAGCCAGCCCGTGCCATCTGATCGTTCCGCCAGATAGCCATTCTTTGGCACGATGATCTCAACGCAGGAATCACCGGATTCACGATACCCGTATTTGCATTCCCATCCGCTGCCATAGGCCTTGTCGACCAGATAACCGTGTTCGGGGATGTTGATCTTTTCGCAGGTGTCGCGGGCCGTTCGATAACCCGCTCGCATTCCCAACGCTCTCCTGACGAGTCTAAAAAGCCATTGGCGGGTACCCGGATCTTCGCACACTGACCTTTGCTTTCGCGATACCCGTAATTGCATTCCCAGCCCGGCCCATAACTGGACTGAATGGCATATGCATGGTCCGGTATCTGAATTTTCAGGCACGCCCCATTATCCAGGCGATACCCATCATTGCATTCCCACCCGCCGCCATAGCTTTTTTCATGGGCGTTCGCGGGTACCGGGCCAGTCTGCGCCAATGACAGGGACGACATACCGCCCATGAATACACCGGACATAAATATGGCAGGCATCAAACAGGCAATGCTGCGCCTAAGCCCGCACAACAGTGCAGACATCGCAAAATATGAAATCATTCAATACCGCCTAAATCTTTGAAAACCCGGTTATCCCGGTAAATCCCGTTAGGATTTTGCAGGAGCAGCCGGCGCTTTTGGCGCTGCTGTCTTAGCATCCGCTGCGGCCGGTTTCGCGGCATCTGCGGTTTTTTTGTTTTCAGACGTTTGCGTAGAAAAGCTTTTAAAAGACATAAAAATCTCCTTTAAATATTGTGATAATTATTTATCACATACTAATAATTGGGATTTTTTTATTATTTTTCAACACAATATTTTGTGAAAAAAGACAAGATTATAAAATTTTTATTTATAGTTTTAATAGGAAAGCTTGACCTGCTACCGCATCGCAAGGGAAGCCCCGCTAATTTCCCGGATCAGCTTTCGCTTCATCGCCTCGGCATAATCCTGATAGCCATAAGCGACTTCCACAAAAGAACCTGCCCCCTTGGCAACCTCTTCGCGATAGAATGCCTCCGGGTCAGGGTCAGACCCTTTAATGACCAATCCATTCACTGTGATATCGGTGAAATCAAAGGCACGATAGGCGGCTTCCGGCGGGAAACCCTCATTATTGATGCCATCGCCGGCAACATCGACAACCTGCCTGGCACAGCGTTGCGGCACTTTGCGCATGTGAACCGCAGCAAAGCCCAGCGCATAGCCCAGCGAGGTTGGGTAATCCGCATGCCCGCGCGGTGCAGCAGCAATGGTTTTCGCCACCCGTCCAATCACGGCCGGACTGTCCAGATAGGTCCAGTCGACATGCACAATCTGATTGGTCCGACCGCTCCATTCAAAGGCGGAGATCCAAATGCCACCCCCCATCAGGATCGCAGCGACTACATCGGGATTCGTCAGGGCAGAGGCCAGACCGCGCGATTGAAAACTGTGTTCCCCGGCATCAACGCTGGAGGAAACATCCTGCGCCAAAAGAAGCGCCAGGCTGCAGGCGTGTGCTGGCAGACCGATCATTAGCCAACCGACCAGGGCCCAAATCCCCACGCACAAACGTCCTTTGATCGCAGCCTTGGTCATCCGTCGCATCCTATTCTCTCTTTTGAGGTCCCTCAAAGTCCTAATAATGTTGCAATGCAGCATTCCGAATGTCTATACACCTAGCTTAACACAGTCGCGATTTCGCGCCACCGCCCCCAATATTCAGGAACGTCATGATTTCTCTTAGTGCCTATCGTGATCAATGGATTGGAAACATCCGCGGCGACTTGCTCGCCGGTCTTGTTGTCTCCCTTGCCCTGATCCCCGAAGCCATCGCGTTTTCGATCATCGCGGGTGTTGATCCGAAGGTCGGGCTTTATGCCTCTTTCGCGATTGCTGTTGTGGTTGCCATCGCGGGTGGGCGCCCGGGCATGATCTCTGCCGCGACGGCGGCAACCGCGGTATTGATGGTAACGCTGGTGCGCGATCATGGGCTGCAATATCTGCTCGCCGCCTCCGTGCTGGCAGGCCTGCTGCAGATCGCCGCCGGGTTTCTGAAGCTGGGGGCGCTGATGCGGTTTGTATCACGCTCTGTCATGACGGGCTTTGTGAATGCGCTGGCAATTCTGATTCTGATGGCACAATTGCCCGAACTGATGGGCGTTCCATCCTTGACCTATGTTATGGTCGCTGGCGGCTTGGCCATCATTTATCTGTTCCCCTATGTGACCAAGACCATCCCCTCGCCGCTGATCTGTATTCTGGTTCTGACCAGCATTTCGATCTATTTCGGCCTGGATGTGCGTACCGTGGGCGATATGGGCGATTTGCCCGCCACCCTGCCGGTCTTCCTCATCCCAGATATCCCGCTGACCTTGGACACATTCCTAATCATCCTGCCCTATTCCGCAGCGGTCGCGGCGGTGGGGCTGTTGGAATCCCTGATGACGACCAATATTGTCGATGACCTGACCGATACGGTCGGCGACAAGAACCAGGAATGCATCGGCCAGGGTCTGGCCAATACCGCAACCGCCTTTATCGGGGGCATGGCGGGTTGTGCGATGATCGGTCAGTCCATGATCAACGTGAAATCTGGGGGTCGGGGCCGCCTGTCCTGCTTTGCCGCCGGTGTGTTTCTGTTATTCATGATCGTGGTTCTGGGCGATTGGGTGCGCCAGATTCCGATGCCAGCCCTGGTCGCGATCATGATCATGGTCTCTATCGGGACCTTCAGCTGGTCATCGATCAAGAACCTGCGCAGCCATCCGCGCAGTTCCTCCATCGTCATGCTGGCAACCGTTGTCTGTGTGGTTGCCACCCATAATCTGGCGATTGGTGTCTTTGTCGGTGTATTGCTGTCCGGCCTGTTTTTCGCCTGGAAGATTGCCCAGATTTTCCGCGTCACATCACATCGCAGCACCGATGGCAAAAGCCGCACCTATATCGTGGAAGGCCAGGTTTTCTTCGCCTCCGCCGATGCCTTCACCGCCGCCTTCGACTTCAAGGAAGCGTTGGAGCATGTCACCATTGATGTCAGCCGCGCGCATATCTGGGATATCTCCAGCGTGGCTGCCCTGGATATGGTCGTTCTGAAATTCCGCCGCGATGGCGCGACGGTAGACATTATCGGCATGAACGAGGCCAGCGAGACCATCGTCGATCAGTTGGGCGTGCATGACAAACCAGGTGCCCTTGACCGATTGTTCGGACACTAGTGTGGTGCATTTGCTTTAAAATATGAAATGCTGGAGCTTCTTGTGTGAGCTCATGCGAACGCATGAGGCTCCAGGACATTGACGGTGGGAGGACTTTTATGACGAACATCATCGCCCTGGTGGATGGATCGACCTATTCAGAAAGCGTGTGCGATCACGCTGCCTGGCTGGCCGAGCGCCTGGAGGCCTCAATTGAAATCACCCATGTTCTGGGCCGCCGCCATACGGAAAGCACGCCGCAGAATCTCAGTGGCAATATCACACTGGGCGCGCGCAGTTCTTTACTGGCGGAACTGACTGCGCTGGATGAGCAGCGCAACAAGCTGGCCCAGAAACGGGCGCGCGCCATCCTGGACGACGCCAAGGCCCTGATCGACTCCAAAGGCAGCGCGACGATCACCACCACCCTGCGCATCGAAGACATCGTTGATACCGTGACGAATTCCAAGGCGGATATTGTCCTGTTGGGCAAGCGCGGCGAGGCCGCCGATTTCGCCAAACTGCATCTGGGCTCGAACCTGGAGCGGATCGCGCGGGCCAGCCACCAGCCCCTTTTTGTTGCGTCGCGCGCCTTCCGCCCGATCAAACGCTTCCTGATCGCCTATGATGGCGGGACCAGCAGCCTGAAAGCCGTCGATTATGTCGCCCGAAGCCCGCTGTTTCGCGGCCTGGATTGTACCCTGTTGACCGTCGGCGTATTATCCCCAGAGGCACAGAAGCAACAGGATGATGCCCTGGCAATCCTGGCCGCTGGCGGCATCAAGGCCCATGCGGATATCGTCCCCGGCCAGGCCGACACGGTAATTTCCAACATCGTCGACAGCGAGTCCATCGACCTGCTGGTCATGGGCGCCTATGGCCATTCCCGCATTCGCACCCTGATCATCGGATCCACCACCAGCACCATGCTGCGCCTGTGCAAAATCCCGGTGATGATGTTCCGGTAGGAATTGCCCCGGACACTCTGCCGCCGCACCTCCCTCCTTGTAGGGGAGCCCCATATTTTACCCCTCCCCCCTTGAGGGGGAGCCCCATCTTTCACCCCTCCCCCCTTGAGGGGGGGAGGTTGGGAGGGGGGTGCTCTCTCCTCCGCAATCCAGTCTACTGCAGGGAAAGGCCTTGCGGCCTATCACCCCCACCCCAACCCTCCCCCCTCAAGGGGCAGGGGAATCGCATATGGCAGATTTGCCATAGGCGGCGAACAGGATTCTAAGGAGGTTTTCCATTTGCGGAGGACCTCATGGAGCAGTTTGAAGACACGTTTGGGGATTTGCCGGACCCGCGCGCGGGGAATGTGCGTCATGATCTTCTGGAGATCGTTTTCATCGCCTTGGCAGCGACCTTGTGCGGCGCACAGACCTGCGTCGAGATGGCGTTGTTCGCGCGGTCCA